>OGER01000111.1_pt1 | contig 84608 bp, 76 predicted proteins | sample 1570691 | NCBI WGS metagenome assembly OGER01 (sample SAMEA2582143, study PRJEB24529) | metagenome | biome: Human gut stool | place: China | collected 2011
TTGAAGGCAAAGATAAGAATTTATAATTTCACCCCTCAGAGTTATTCATTGATCCAAAGTGACATCCCTCACCCCTCTGAGTTGTGCCCTGAAAGCTTTAATTTTAGCATTGAAGGATTCACTTGCAGCATTGGTTGATCGTCTTCTAAAAAAGGCAACAATATTTAAGTAATGTGCTTGTATAGTTCTGGCTACAGTTCCAAAAGAAAGAAAACCGGATCTGTCTACCTCGTCATACCAATGTGCCAGGCGTGTCAGGGCAATATCTGCCGATTTTACCTGATTATATATCAAGCCCAGCCTCATGCTTAAGTAATAGGCCTTCTTAATATCGGGATATTCCCGGAAAAGAATCCTGGCCCTTTTTCTTTGGCTCTCAGACCAAAGTTCATCTTTCTTGAATAAAAGGTACCGGCTTCTTGCCAACAGTTGTTTGCGGCTGTCCCCATTCTCAAATGTTTCAGGGACAAAGGGCTGACCGGATGTTTTTGCATAGGTGAGCTCGACCATTTCTTTATCCAATGCCTCCCACCGTGCCTTTATACGCATTTCCTGTACAGCTTCAAAAGCGAGCTTCTGAACATGAAAACGGTCGATAACCTGTTTGGCGGCAGGAAAACAAACACGGGCTATCTGAGCCATATTGGGAGCCATGTCCAAGGTGATTTCACGAACCTGAAAACGCCTGCGACGGGAAAGTTTGAGCAATACTTGAGAAACCTTTTCTGCGGATGTACCTTTAACCATGGCGATGATGGTACCTTTTTTACCTTTCGCATCTTTGTTTATCAGGATTGTATACAACTCTCCGGAAGAAAGGGCCGTTTCGTCCAGCCCGACATAGGACCCTATGTTTTTCTCGAAGAGAATCCACTCTTGGGCATGGGAACGCTGTTCCCAATTCTTAAAATGACTCAGATGATTTTTGTATTGCGACTCCAACTGTTTAGCATCCATCCCGTAATGATCCGCCAAAAGACTAATGCTTAGAGCTCGAGAGTCGATCCAATGCTTTTAAAAAAGACGCAAACTCTGTCGTTATTTGCGTTCCTTCTGCCACTAATTTCCAATTGCGGCTTACATATTTACCTGTACGGTGATTGAACCAGCGACGTTTCTTGATAAACAATAAACAAGTACGACCACGCATCGGATAATCGTGCATCCTGACTTGTTCATAAACCCCCTTGCTCTCTAATTTATCTGTTGTATATTCCGTGGGATGTATGTTCTTCTCTTCAAAGTATATTTCTACCCGATCTGGCTTTTCTTGGAAATCTGACAACTTAAAATAATCGAACATTCCATCTGGAAAGATAAAACGAAGAAATTCATCGTAACTCATTGCTTTTCTTTTTTACTCAGGCTAAGATACGATTTATTATTTTAAACCCTCAGATTTTCGGTATAATCCAAAATCTGAGAGCTTTTCTTTTTATGCATATAATTTAGCGAGTCTGTACAAGAAAAATGGGGTCAGTCCGAAAACCCTGTGGGTATGTTAAATCTACCCTGTTAGTTTGCATAATCTAAAAATAAAGAATGGTATATCTCCGACTTCCCTAAACTGTGCTCTGAACCCTTAAATTTTTGCATTGAATGATTCTGCAAATGCATTTGTTTCCCTATTAACGAAATAGTTTAGTATTGTTCATATTAGTATTGTTTCATAATAGTTCTGCATGGTATTTGTTACGGTTCTGAAACATCCGTATCCAAGCTTTTCTATTTTATTGTACCACTTAGTTGGTTAGCTCTATGTTATTTGCTGAATGTCCCTATTATATATATGGGTATATCGCAAGTACATTTACAGTCAGCATACATCTCTTTTCAATAAGATACACTCGATATGTTTTCAAAGACAAGCAGCCAATTATTAGAGCTACTGTTTTGTTTGTTTTTCAAGCACTACATATAGCTCCATTATGAGAGGGTCCATTCTGATTTATGAGTACAAATATAGATAATAATATTTAATATAAAGAGCTTATAATGACATTTTTTTCAGAAGCAGTTTCCTTTAACACACACATAATGAATTCATTATTAGAATCATAAATTCTCTCTACATTATCTAAATCATGTATTGTTTAGTTTAGACTTCACCGTTTCGTTTTTCCAACTTGGAAATTTCGTTTTTCGGTCTATAACAATTGGAAGATGCAAAAGCGTACCTGCATTTATATACATCGACAACGAAAGTGCAATTCCAGCTGAACTTTGACAATTGATGAAGCATCATTTTGTCTCTTTCCAAAATAGTATAGTCTACATCCGAAGGCAACAAATTTTGTTTTGCCCACAACTCTTCTCCGGTAATAGGGATTGAATCCATTGTTTTTCCGGATTTTCCGCCAAAGATATGGTAAATCGGATAATAAAAAAGAGATAGACCGTGCAAGGTTAGAAATAAAAATACCATCTTTGCAGAAGAATCCAATTTCACTGTACTCCAAATATGAATTATAATCTTATGGACACCATCACTTTAAAAACCGAACGCCTCCTTCTCCGCCCTTTCCGGGAAACGGACTTACAGGAACTCTTTGAATGCTGCCAGAACCCGAATCTGGGAAATAACGCCGGTTGGGAACCTCACAAAAGTATCGAAGACTCCAAAGAAATCCTGCATACGGTATTTATGGGGAATGAAGGAGTCTTTGCTATGATTCTGAAAGAGAATAATTCTCTGGTGGGTTCTATCGGCATTATTCCCGATCCCAAACGGGAGAATCCCCGGACACGCATGTTAGGATACTGGCTGAAGGAGTGCCATTGGGGAAAAGGAATAGCTTCGGAAGCAGCACATGCCGTATTGGATTATGGATTTAACGTACTGGGGCTGCATTTGATCTCGGCAAACTGCTATCCGCATAATACCCGCTCCCGACATTTGCTGGAACGGCACGGATTTGTATACGAAGGTATCCTCCACGAAGCGGAAACGACTTATGACGGCCATATATACGATCATTTATGCTTCTACCTGAAAAAGGAAATGTTACGATGACGCCCGCAAATAAAGGACGGACTGGATAGCCAACAAAATCACGAAAAGATATTCCGCCATCAGATAGACAGCCAAAGGGACCCCGGCATATCGGCTCAGCAGATATAAATAGGCCAGATAGACAGCAATCGTTGTCAACTGAAACAGAAAGGCAGTACGGGTTTTTCCCGTACCCGTCACCGCATTGATATACACATATCCCGGCAAGGCAAACACATAATTAAACAGCATCACTATAAAAGGGACGGCTGACATTTCTATCAGTCGGGTACTATCCGTATAAAGCCCGGCAATCTGCCGATGAAAACACGCAGCCAATACTATCAGAGGAAAACCAATTGCATAACCTAACTTCACAATTTTCCGGCAGAGCGGAAACAACAATCGCCTCTCCCCCGCTCCGATCAGGTTACTGACCAGTGCCCCCGTAGTAGCAGCAAACGAATTGACAATAACAAAGAAGACGGTAGAAACGCTCCTTATAATATTGGAAACAGCAAGTTGCACCTCCCCCAACCGTTCAATTGCTACAAAAAACAGAAACCACGGAGCAACGCTGATAAAAGCGTGTAACATGCTCCATAGGGAGAGACGCAGCAGTTCGACCAACAACCGTTTGTCATATAGTGGTTTAAGTCCGAACTCTCTCCCGTCCACTTTCACCCAAGCATAAACGGCAACGATCAGGAGGGAAGCAGCCTCAGACAGAGAAGAGGCTAAGGCCGCACCTGCTATTCCCTTACCCCAAACAAAAATAAACAGATAGTTGCAGAGGATGTTGACTGAAATAGCCGTCATCGCCGCCCACGACAAAGCATTGGTCCGGGTGATGCCAACATAAAAAGAACGGAAGGCCAGAAACGGGAAAGAGAACAGCAGGCCGAAACATCTCCAATCCAGGTAATCGGTCACGGCACGATAGATCTCAGGCGAGTGAATGAAATACTTCAGGATAAATGGTGAAAAGAAATAAGAAGAGAAGCTCAGAAGGACAGCCAGCGCACTTAAGAAAAACAACCCTTGAAAGAAGGTTCTGCCTGTTCCGGCATAATGCCTCTCACCGTTACGGCGGGCGATCATCACTTGCAGACCCAGACTGAAACCGAATCCCAACATGTAAACAGCGAGATAATAGATGCTGGCAAGAGCGGAAGCTCCCAATTCCACTTCACCGACATGTCCTAAAAAAATAGCATCGGTTATATTGATTAACTGTTCCATCAGGATGCTCAGCATCACAGGATAATTGATAAGTCCTATTTGTCGATAAGTATAATTCATTGCTCAATTGAATGAAAACGGCACATTCAGGCATCAAACAGACATACGAGTCCGGTTGTACCTATATGCACGTAACGGGTAAATAAACGGATATAAAAAACTCGGGGAAAGACGCCGGAGCATCTGTCCGATAGCTGAATAGCTTTATAAATCGGGAGCTATTCGTTGAGCGTAGCTATATGCAGAGTTTCATTCGGAAGATCAATGACTTAATAATGAATATGCGGCAAAGGTAGAAAAAAGAAACAGATAAACAATCTTTTTCTTCAAACGTTCTATCTTCGTATCTACTCAAAAAACAATATTGAATATGGAACAGTCTTTTAAAAAGGGAGCCGTACTCCACCTGCCTTCATTAGTGGAATATTCCAAAGGAGGAATTATCAGTAAACAGTTGATCAAGAGTCCTGCCGGGAATATCACTCTATTCTCGTTCGACAAAGGAGAGGGACTTAGTGAGCATCGTGCCCCGTTCGATGCTTTGGTACAAATATTGGAAGGAAGTGCGAATATGATAGTAAACGGTCAGGAGTTTACGGTGAAAGCCGGAGAAAGTATCGTGTTTCCGGCCAACGCGCCGCATGCACTGACAGCTATTGAAAGGTTTAAGATGTTGCTGACAATGATCAAAGAGTAACATCTGGAGGCAAGGCAGCTGTGTACTAATCCATCTTATGAATACTTCGGATATTCCCATATCAAATCATTTTTTGTAAGACGGGCTTATTTGTTTATTTTTCAGAAAAGTCCGAAAGCTTCAGAAAAGGCAGGAAGAGGCTGAATCGTAAATTATTAAATAGGATATCATTCTGCCCCGAATTCTGAAGTATTGGAAGAAAACTTGTTAAAAGAAGCAATTAAACTGTATCTTGGCTGGCAAGATACATATCTTAGCCGCCAAGATGTATATCTTGCCTGCCAAGATGCACATCTTAGCCGCTAAGATGAAGAGTTCGACGTGGAGACAACAATTTATCCAAGAGGCAAAAGAAACTTTAGTAAGGTACGTCCGAGGGTTGGAGGTTAACTTCCGGGCAAGTGAATCCAAGGCTTTCTGTCCTGTTTTTTTAGGATGTAAATCCGAGTATACATATCCAATCTTTTATATCAAACTTTTAAACTTAAAACATCCCGTTGACGTATCCTATCGGATTTATTCCCGATTCTTTTTATATCTCTTAAAACCAATTCTGCTCCAAGCCTATGAATACCCGAATAGAAAGTAACCGGCAGCCGCGCTCCCTAAATGAATCCGGCAAGCCCTGTTCCCGAATAAGACCAATCGCATTTTTATTTGTATTCCGCAACATCGGACAAGTCCTTTCTCTCTTTTCACCCTATCTTTGCAGCATTGAAATACCAATTGAATCATGGAAGGAAAAAAGACAACGCAAGAAGAGTATCAGAAGTGTGTGAACGCAGTGGTAGATTATATCAATCTCCACTTAGGTGAAGAAATTGACCTGAGATCACTGGCCAGGATTTCCCATTTCTCTCCTTTTTATTTTCACCGCATCATGAAAGCTTTTTTAGGCGAACCCGTCGGTACTTTTATCGTCCGGACACGCACCGAGGCCGCAGCCCGCCTATTACGCTACTCATCCGCTCCGATAGCTGATATTGCCTATCGGATCGGATATGCTTCTCCATCCTCTTTCTCCAAAATATTCAAACAGATGTATGGTATTTCACCAACAGAATATCGTAATAATAAAAACTTTGTAATTATGAAACCAGCCATTATCAAACCGGATCTGGAATTGAAAAAGGAAATCAGGGAACTTCCCCAACGAAATGCAATTTACATCCGTCTCTTCGGCGACTATAAACTCAATGACTATGCAGGCACCTGGATACGTCTGATTCAGTTTGTGAAAGAAGAAAAGCTTCCGATGGGAGATCCTTCACCTCTCTGCATCTACCATGATGATCCTAAAGTGACTCCCGCCGGAAAACTTCGGACGGATGTATGTATGTTGTTACCAACAAGCGCAACTCCAAAAGGAAATGTCGGATTCAAACAATTGCCTGCGGGACGTTATGCAACCTTCCTCTACCAGGGGCCATACGATCAGTTACAAGCTGTATATGATACAATTTACGGCAAATATTTACCCGAAATGGAGTGTACCCTGAGAGATGAACCCAGTGCCGAAAGATACCTTAATGATCCTTCATGTACTCTTCCCGAAGAATTATTAACCGAAATCTACATTCCGGTCGAATAAATTCCAAAGAATACAGGTTGGCAAAACGTGATGCTACTTTGCCGACCTGTTCACAATCTGGAAATGCCATAAGAAAAGTCAGAACAAGCAAGACACTATAAACCTAAAAACCTAACTATCAACCTCATGATTATCCCAATCCCTCTTAAAGCAATAATGTAAGAATCTTATAAATGCTTCGATAGCATACTGCCTTGGGTAACAAGTTTATTATATTGTTGGCAAGCTTTCTCTGATATATTTTTCGTTTTAGGATGATATCAATCAGCTAAACGATAAAACTCATTTTTAAACAAGTCTCTCTCGCTGATGCGAATCTGCAGCATATAGGATAATATCATACATATATATATCAGATTGTCTTTTCCTGCACTGCGTAAGATTCATGAGATGGGTTGAACCCACACCATAAACACTACCAGTTATACTTTGCAATTCATCCACAACAACACCTGTAAATCAATGTCCGGAAACATGATTTCACACAATGTTTCTCAAAAGTATTTTTCACTTGCTTTCCTATAACAGAAAAACGCACTATCTTTGTATTCGTTCAGCGAAGAAAAAGAAGGGCAAAACGGACTTTTCTACCATTTAAGTTTCAAACTATTGGTAATCAATTAGTCCAATATGCAGCATCGGTGCAAATAAACAACCTAAGAATCATTACCCTATACCCAATTTGAATACCTAAATATTATGGCAGACAATTATATCGAAAGACAATACGAGCAATACGAAGCCAGAAAAGCGGCTTGGGAAAAAGCACGCAAATATGGCAAAAAGAAAACGAATATCACTCACTCTGCTAAAACGGAACAAGCGGCTCAAACGACAACAGAGCCCCATAATCATAAAAGAGTATTTGTAACGGGAGGAGCCAATGGAATTGGTAAAGCTATTGTAGAAATATTCTGTAAAAGTGGGTACCGGGTGGCATTTTGTGACAAAGACGAAATAGCAGGAAAGCGTACTGCAGAAGAAACAGGAGCCATTTTCCATCAAGTTGACATAAGTGACAAGGATATGCTTGAACACTGCATGCAACGCATCATTGAGGAATGGGATGACATTGATGTCTTAATCAATAACGCAGGCATCAGTGACTTCTCTCCTATCACTGAAACAAGCGTAGAAGATTTCGACAGGATTCTATCCATTAATCTACGCCCGGTATTTATTACTTCACACTTCATGGCTGTCCACCGTCAATCGCAAACAACACTCAATCCGTACGGAAGAATCATCAACATCTGCTCTACCAGATATTTAATGAGTGAATCCGGCAGCGAGGGGTATGCAGCCTCTAAAGGGGGAATCTATTCACTAACACATGCGTTAGCCTTGTCACTTGCTCAATTTCATATCACAGTCAATTCTATTGCGCCGGGCTGGATACAAACCCATGACTACGATTGTCTCCGTCCGGAGGATCATGCACAACACCCTTCAAGAAGAGTCGGTAAACCGGAAGATATAGCCCGCATGTGTAGATTCCTTTGTGAAGAAGGAAATGACTTTATCAACGGTGAAAATATCACGATTGACGGAGGGATGACTAAAAAGATGATTTACACGGAATAATATAGTTCCAAACCAAACATACAGAAGTAAAATGGAATATGGTATAATGTACTAAAACCGTCTCCACTTTCCTCCTTCATGATACACTTTATTTTCAAAACAAAGATCGGTCCTTGTCCCTATTTAAATGATACTCCAAATAAAAAGCTGCCCCCGAAAATCTTCAGGGCACTGAAAAAGCACCCTCGTAAGGATCAGGTTCTTGATTTGTCCAAAGATCTGCTGATCCTTCTAACTAATCGACAAGACTGTGTCCATAGCAATCGAGAAAGGCATTATGAAATCGAAAGCCATCATAGTTGATGCTACTCACACGGGGGCTCGCAGTTGATCTTTCAAGATATGGAAGACCTTAAAGCCAAGTCCCGTATAAGATATAAAACAGAAGCGAAAAACGCGAAACCAAAGTAGGTATTCGGATACGACAAGGTATTGTCGTACGGGATCTCTTGTATGCAACCGCAAGGCGCTATGGTCATCTTTGCAGCAAATATCAAGAGGATCTTCAAATTAATTTAAGGAAAGCTGCTTTTTTACATAATTAATCAAGATAAGTGTTTGCCTGTCCATACGGACGAGGCTATCAAGCGTTTCAAGAGCTTGCTTTAAAAAAAATAGAAAAGTCGCCAAGTTAGTATTTCTAACTTGGCGACTCTCACTTTTGCTCTTCAAGAAGGCTGATCTGAAAAAACAGATGGTTTTTCAGTACCGAGATGCTTTTCTTTTTTGAGCCTCTTGTCGGATTCGAACCAACGACCCCGAGATTACAAATCACGTGCTCTGGCCAACTGAGCTAAAGAGGCAAGTGGGTAAGCTTACTATATCGCGCCGCTACAACCAACTACCTTTGCTGCGATCAAGCCCTGGAGGATTCGAAGGGAGCTGGCCGTATAGGACTTACCCGAGTGCAAAGGTAGGTATTTTTATTAAACCTGCAATAGGGGGCTTGCATTTTTTTGTAAGGCTCATCAGTAAGCACCTACTTTTCAGAGATTTAAAATCGAAAAAAAAATGTTTTTTTTCTGTCCGGATAGCTTTATTAACTTTAACAGGCATAAATTCCATACCAACCAATATTATTTGTACCTTTGTGCGCTATTTATTAATAAAATGACAGAGAGCAGAAGTAACTTACAAAAATATGCCATGCATTTTGGCACCTATATGGGAGTATACTGGATACTTAAGTTCATTCTATTCCCACTGGGATTATCTATTCCATTTCTTTTATTCCTGTTTTTCGGACTGACTTTAGGAGTTCCGTTTATGGGATATTATTACGCACGTACCTATCGCGACAAAGTATGTGGCGGTTCCATCCGTTTTCTGCAAGCATGGGTATTTATTGTCTTTATGTATATGTTTGCGGCACTCCTTACGGCAGTAGCTCATTATATTTATTTCCGGTTCATCGACCATGGTTTTATTGTAAACACCTATATGGGAATGTTTGACGAATTGACTAATAAAGATGTACCAGGCGTAGAAGGTTATATCGGACAACTCAAAGAAGTGATGGAAATGATCAGTACATTGACACCGATAGACATTACCATGCAACTGATGTCGCAAAATGTGTTCTATGGCAGCATATTAGCCGTCCCCACTGCCTTATTTGTAATGCGAAAGCCCAAATCACCGGAGGTACAACCTCTATAATTTATAATATCTAATTCATATAAAAAATGGATATATCTGTTGTAGTACCGTTGTTCAATGAAGAAGAATCCATCCCGGAACTTTATGCCTGGATTGAGAAAGTGATGAAAGCCAATGGCTTTTCGTACGAAGTTATCTTTGTAAATGATGGTAGTACCGACCGTTCATGGGAGATTATCGAATCACTCCAAAAACAGTCGAGCACAGTAAAAGGTATCAAATTCCGACGAAATTACGGGAAATCACCTGCTCTATATTGCGGATTCGAACGAGCCGAAGGCGATGTAGTAATCACTATGGATGCTGATTTGCAAGATAGTCCCGACGAAATACCGGAACTATATCGCATGATTACCGAAGAAGGGTATGACCTTGTCTCAGGATATAAACAAAAAAGATACGATCCGCTATCGAAAACTTTGCCTACCAAATTATTTAATGCGACTGCACGCAAAGTTTCGGGAATACATAACCTCCACGACTTTAATTGTGGACTGAAAGCTTATCGTAAAGCCGTAGTGAAGAACATCGAGGTATATGGAGAAATGCACCGCTATATCCCTTATCTGGCAAAAAATGCCGGATTTCAGAAGATCGGCGAAAAGGTGGTACATCATCAAGCACGTAAATTCGGAAAGACCAAATTTGGCGGGTGGAACCGTTTCTTCAACGGGTATCTTGACTTAATCTCTCTCTGGTTCCTTTCCAAATTCGGCATTAAGCCGATGCACTTTTTCGGATTGTTAGGTTCGCTGATGTTCATACTGGGATTCATCTCAGTGGTTATTGTAGGAGCCAGCAAGTTATACAATATGAATCACGGCATGCCTTACCGCCTGGTAACAGACTCCCCTTATTTTTATCTGTCACTGACTGCCATGATTATCGGAACACAGCTATTCCTGGCTGGTTTCCTTGGTGAACTGATCTCACGAAACGCTCCGGAACGCAACAATTACCTGATAGAAAAAATAATATAATGAATGATAAATGAAACCTGTACGATGAAAAAATTAATAAAACTGATACTCTTCCTGATGATAGCTTACCCACTGACCGGTGTTATCTTTTCTGCTTGCTCGGAAGAGAGCGACTGCTCCATGACCGGACGTCCGATGGTTTATGCCAATATGTATACCATCAATCCGGAAACAAAAGCCGTACTGAACGACACTCTTGACTCTCTGACTGTAACAGCGTTCGGAACTGACTCAATTATCATCAATAATCAAAAAAAGGTTCATGATATCGCCCTTCCTCTACGCTACACAAGTGACTCTACCATTCTTGTGTTTCATTATACCCCCCTGTTAAGAGATACAATGGTTATCCGACAAACCAATACTCCCTACTTCCAATCTATGGATTGTGGATACAGTATGAAACAAAACATTATCAGTATTCATCCGATTGATTATACAGATACCAATAAAAAGAAATATCATAGCATAGACTCCATATATATCAAATCAAATGCAGCTAACATTAATGGAACAGAAAATCTTAAAATATTCTACCGCTACAATCGTTAGTCTGCTGTGTCTTGCATTCAGTCTTCCGCTCCATGCACAACAACAAAGACCGAATGCACGTCCCTCCACTAAAGAGAAAGCTAAAGAGGAGATAAAAGTGGATACGATTCCATTTTATAATGGTACGTATGTAGGTGTAGACTTATTTGGGTTAGGCAGTAAACTACTTGGAGGGGATTTTCTAAGTTCCGAAGTAAATGTACGGGTGAACTTAAAAAGGAAATTTATCCCCACAGCAGAAATAGGTTTCGGACAGACAGATACTTGGAGCGATAATGGTATCCATTACAAAAGTGCAGCCCCTTACTTCCGTATCGGAGTAGATTATAATGTCGTTAAAGAATATTTGTATGTGGGACTGCGTTATGGATTCAGCAGTTTCAAATACGACATCTCAAGTACACCCTTTTCCGACCCTATTTATGGTGGAAGTATGGCCAATCCGGGATTAATAGACGGTATCTGGGGAGGAAGTGTACCTTATCATTACAATGGACTAAAATCCAATATGCAATGGCTTGAGTTAGTAGCCGGAGTAAACGTTCAAATCTATAAAAGATTCTATATGGGATGGACCTTACGCTTTAAGTTCAAGACCTCGGCTTCAGTCAACGAACATGGAAATCCATGGTATGTACCGGGGTTCGGTGAATATGACTCTTCAAACATAGGTATCACATATACCCTGATTTATAAACTACCATTTTAACGACATGACAGGATTAGAAATTTGGCTGCTTGCAATTGGTTTAGCGATGGACTGTCTCGCTGTCTCTATTGCAAGCGGTATTATTTTAAAACGTATCCAATGGCGGCCCATGCTCGTCATGGCATTCTTTTTTGGACTTTTTCAAGCTATAATGCCTCTATTAGGGTGGCTGGGAGCAAGTACGTTCAGTCATCTTATCGAATCGGTTGATCATTGGATTGCCTTTGCCATCTTGGCTTTCCTGGGAGGACGGATGATTAAAGAATCCTTTAAAGAAGAAGATTGTTGCCAAAGATTTAATCCGGCAAGCTTGAAAGTTGTGATAACAATGGCTATAGCAACCAGCATTGACGCATTGGCTATAGGAGTGTCTTTCGCTTTTCTCGGTATTAAGAGTTGCTCGTCCATCCTTTACCCGGTGGGCATTATCGGATTTGTCTCCTTTCTGATGTCTCTTATAGGACTCATCTTCGGCATCCGCTTTGGATGTGGTATTGCCCGAAAGCTCCGTGCTGAATTATGGGGAGGGATTATACTGATCCTTATCGGAACCAAAATATTAATAGAACACTTATTCTTTAATAATTAGCTATCAACCACAAGCCACAAGACCCTGGAAAATCATAAACAGGTTTGTCGCTTGCATACTTTTATTCATTATGGAAAAGAAAACAAGAAAAAGCTTTATTTGGCTGGCTATCCTTCTGCTGGGAACGATCTGGATATTAGCTCAACGCAATAAACAGGTACCTTACAACAGTATCAACGGCCTTGTATTCGGTACTGTATATAATATTACTTACCAATATGACGGTAATCTGAAAACAGAAATTGACGCTGAATTAAAGAGGTTCGACGGTTCCCTCTCCCCTTTCAATGACACGTCTGTTATTACCCGTGTCAACCGTAACGAAGAAATTGTAACGGATAGTTTCTTCCAAACCTGTTTCAACAGATCCATGGAAATCTCAGCCGAAACCCAAGGAGCTTTCGATATTACAGTAGCTCCATTGGCCAACGCATGGGGATTCGGTTTCAAGAAAGGTGCCTTCCCTGACTCAACCATGATAGACAGCCTGCTCCAAATCACAGGCTACCAAAAAGTGAAACTGGAAGATGGCAAAGTAATAAAAGAAGACCCCCGAGTGATGTTAAGTTGCAGTGCAGTGGCCAAAGGTTATTCAGTAGATGTGGTAGCGCGGTATCTGGATAGCAAAGGTATTAAGAACTACATGATCGATATAGGTGGAGAACTGGTCGTAAAGGGACTGAATCCCAAAGATGAAGCATGGAGAATCGGCATTAACAAACCGGTAGACGATTCGTTATCCCTCAATCAAGAGATACAAACAACGCTCAAGTTGACAGATGTCGGCATTGCTACTTCCGGAAACTATCGTAACTTTTATTATAAAGATGGCAAAAAGTATGCCCATACCATCGATCCCCGTACCGGATATCCGGTACAACACAACATTCTTTCGGCAACCGTAGTTGCAGAGGATTGCATGACTGCCGACGCATTGGCTACAGCCTTTATGGTAATGGGATTGGATGAAGCGGAGGCATTTACAAAATCACACCCAAACATAGGTGCTTATTTTATCTACAGTGATGAAAAAGGGGAGTTGAAAAGCTATTTCACAAAAAACATGGAACAATATCTTGATAAATAAAAAGAATATCCCCGGAGAAATATGTATATCCTTTCTCCGGAGATATTCTTTCGGGAGATACCGACGCAAACTGCCTACTTCATAAACACGAAATATACAGCCGCTATCAAACAGACAAAAGCAGCCACATGATTCCAATGTAATGACTCTCCTTTAAACAGTAAAGTAGAAAAGACAGTAAATATGATCAAAGTGATCACTTCTTGTATTATTTTGAGTTGCATTAATGAAAATGGTCCCCCGTTCCCACTAAACCCCAATCTATTGGCCGGAACCTGACAAGAATATTCTGCCAGCGCAATGACCCATGAAAACAAAACCACGCCATACAGAGGCCAATTACTGATCATTTTTGTCTCCTGCAGTTTCAGATGCCCATACCAGGCAAAAGTCATAAAAATATTGGAAACAATCAATAACGAAATTGCATAAACACCTTTCATACTTATATTTGAAATTAAAATTCTACTTCTTTAGGCAGTAACTCTTCCTGTACATTCGTCATGCTTCCCCAAAGGCTATATCGGGCTTCCGGATTCATCTTTTCCAATTGGCGGAGTATTCCTTTCATATCACTACGGCTCGACTGCGATTCATATGGACAGTTTTTTACTTGCTTCCTGTATCCACGTATCTGCGCGAGTTCCAGCAAGTCTGCTTCGTGCACCAGACACATCGGACGAATAATAGTCATATCAAACTTATTCATTACTAACCGTGGAGGCATTGTGCTGAATGCTCCTTGATATGTAATATTCATCAATAGTGTTTCCAGAATATCGTCCATGTGATGTCCGAGAGCAATCTTATTGCACCCCTGTTCTTTGGCAACTGTAAACAAGGCTTTTCTCCGATTCCACGAACAAAGAAAGCAAGGAGATTTGCGGGTATCAGTAGAAGGATCAAATGAGGTTTCATAAACAACCAACGGAACTCCATAACTTTCAGCATGTGCACGAAGATAATCCAAATCACTCTGATAGGGAATATTCTTCATAACCACATGTACTGCCACCACCGAAAAACGAGGTTTGAAAATACGTGAACGCTTACCTAATAATCCCACCAATGCCAAAGAATCTTTCCCTCCCGAAAGACCGACAAGCACTTTATCTCCCTCTTCTATCAGTCCATATTGAACTATCCCTTTATTAAACCGTTTTTCGATACGCCGAATGGTTTTCTCTTCTTCCGTAATCTGTGCCATAACTCTTTTAAAAATCGGCTGCAAAAGTAAGAGAAAAGAATGATTTAAAGAAGAATTAACATAATAGAAGAAGAGAAAAAAGGTTTATTTCCAATTAATTTGTATTTTTGAACTTCCGAATAATAACCCGAGACCATTTATGAAGAAAAAAAATATTCTATTCTTTCTATTATGCTTTCTCCTGACAAGCGTATCGGCACAAACCTTGGAACAAGCAAGGGCCATGTACGGTAAAGGACAATATGCTGAAGCCAAACCCGTTTTCCAGAAATATGTTAAATCGCAACCGGCAAACGGTAATTATAATCTATGGTATGGCGTATGTTGTCTTAAAACCGGTGATGCAGCCGAAGCGTTGAAGTATCTGGAAACTGCAGTAAAAAAGCGAATTCCGAGCGGGCAGCTGTACCTTGCGCAAACTTACAATGATCTATACCGGTTTCAGGATGCGGTAGACTGCTATGAAACATACATAGCTGACCTATCAAAACGGAAGAAACCCATAGAAGAAGCAGAACAACTGCTGGAAAAGGCAAAAGGAAATCTTCGCATGCTGAAAGGAGTAGAAGACGTATGTGTCATCGATAGCTTTGTAGTAGACAAGGTCGACTTCTTGAAAGCTTATAAAATAAGTGAAGAGGCAGGTAAACTTTTCACTTACAATGATTATTTCAAAACCAAAGGTTATCATCCGGGAACGGTTTATGAAACAGAAATCGGAAATCGCATTTATTACAGCGAACAAGGAGAAGAAAACCTGAATATCCTGTCCAAGACCAAAATGTTGGATGAATGGAGTCAAGGGAAACCACTTCCGGGAAGTATTAATGCCTCGGGAAACGCCAATTACCCATACGTATTGTCGGATGGAGTGACTATCTATTATGCTTCCGACGGTGATGGTTCTATGGGAGGATACGATATTTTTGTAACCCGATATAACACTAATACTGATACCTATCTGGTTCCGGAAAATGTAGGAATGCCTTTCAACTCTCCTTACAACGATTATATGTATGTCATCGATGAATACAATAACCTGGGATGGTTCGCTTCCGACCGTCACCAACCCGAGGACAAGGTTTGTATATACGTTTTCGTACCCAATGAATCCAAACGGACTTATAATTACGAAGCAATGAATCCGGAAGAAATAATCGGGTTAGCTCAACTCCATTCTTTGGAGAGTACCTGGAAAGATCAGAAAATAGTGGATGATGCCCGCCGACGCCTTGAAGCAGCTATTAACCACAAACCTGACATACAACAAAACTTCGATTTTGAGTTTGTTATTGACGACCATTCTACCTATCATCATTTGACGGATTTCAAATCTCCTAAAGCCAAACAACTGTATTTGAAATACGAACAGATGGAGAAAGACTACCGTCAGCAAACTAACAAACTAACTAACCAACGTGAGGGATTTGCACGGTCTAACAAAGACGAACAAACGAAAATGGCTCCGGCTATCCGTGATCTTGAGAAAAGGATATTCCAAATGTCGAAAGAACTGGATAAACAGGCTATCGAAGTCCGGAACGCAGAAAAACAAAATTTAAAATAACCCAATTATGGATGTACTGATCATCATTGCATTGATTGTTGCAGCAGTAATACTCTTTTTAGTTGAACTGTTTGTGATTCCGGGTATCAGCCTTGCCGGTATTTCGGCTTTGGTTTGCATCATCTATGCCAACTATTACGCTTTTGTCAATCTGGGGACAGGGGCGGGATTCACAACACTTATCATTTCAGGAGTCGCCTGCATCGGTTCGCTTGTCTGGTTTATGCGATCGAAAACTCTGGATAAGCTCGCATTGAAGAAAGATATAACATCCAAAATAGACCGAAGTGCTGCCGAAAAAGTAAAAGTGGGCGATACGGGTATCACAGTTACCCGCCTGGCTCAGATTGGCAATGCTGAAATCAATGGGAATATCATAGAAGTAAAATCAATGGATGGTTTACTGAATGAAAAAACTCCGATTATAGTCAATCGGATCACTGATGGAATAATCTTTGTCGAAAAACTAAAATCCTAATATTCATTTAAAATCAAGCACAATTATGAATGTCGAACCCATGTATCTGACTATCTTCTTGATAGCAGGAGGTATTATCTTCCTGGTTCTCTTCTTTCATTATGTACCTTTCTTCCTGTGGTTGTCAGCCAAAGTATCGGGAGTTAATATTTCACTGGTACAACTTTTCCTGATGCGTATCCGTAATGTTCCGCCCTACATCATCGTACCCGGTATGATCGAAGCACATAAAGCGGGATTGAGTAACATAACCCGTGACGAACTTGAAGCACACTATCTGGCAGGCGGTCATGTGGAACGGGTAGTTCATGCGCTGGTATCGGCATCAAAAGCCAATATTGAACTTCCATTCCAGATGGCTACTGCTATTGACCTCGCAGGCCGTGATGTCTTCGAAGCCGTACAGATGTCAGTTAATCCGAAAGTTATTGATACACCTCCCGTAACAGCTGTTGCCAAAGACGGTATCCAGTTGATAGCCAAAGCACGTGTGACGGTACGCGCCAATATCCGCCAATTGGTGGGTGGTGCCGGTGAAGATACAATCCTGGCACGTGTAGGCGAAGGTATCGTTTCGTCAATCGGTTCCTCTGAAAACCATAAGTCAGTACTTGAGAATCCTGATTCTATCTCAAAACTGGTACTACGCAAAGGGCTCGATGCAGGTACTGCCTTTGAGATCCTCTCTATTGATATCGCCGATATCGATATAGGTAAGAATATTGGCGCTGCTCTACAGATAGACCAGGCAAATGCCGATAAGAATATTGCGCAAGCCAAAGCAGAAGAGCGTCGCGCAATGGCTGTGGCTACCGAACAGGAAATGAAAGCCAAAGCAGAAGAAGCCCGAGCTAATGTGATTCAAGCAGAAGCAGAAGTCCCCAAAGCCATGGCTGAAGCTTTCCGCAATGGAAATCTTGGTATTATGGATTATTATAAGATGAAAAACATCCAGGCTGACACCTCAATGCGTGAAAATATAGCTAAGCCGATTGGCGGATCTACCAGCAAACCACTGGGTGATTAAAGAGAAATCATTCACCACAAACTACACAGCATACCACAACTGATTGGAGAAGAATAATCTCTTAAAAAGAGTGGTTAATCTATGTAATTTGTGGTGAACTTATTTATAAAACTAAAACCTTTCAATAACATGAAAAAGTATTTTCCTTCCTCCGAATTAATCATTAATGAAGATGGTTCGGTATTTCATTTGCATGTAAAGCCGGAATGGTTGGCAGACAAAGTTATATTGGTAGGTGATCCCGGACGGGTGGCTCTCGTAGCTTCTCACTTCGAAAACAAAGAATGCGAAGTGGAAAGCCGCGAATTCAAGACAATAACCGGAACTTACAAAGGCAAGCGAATAACGGTCGTATCTACAGGTATCGGTTGCGACAACATCGACATTGTGATTAATGAACTGGATGCTCTGGCAAATATCGACTTTCAGACACGGGAAGAAAAAGAGCACCTTCGGTCATTGGAATTAGTCCGTATCGGTACTTGTGGGGGACTGCAACCCAATACACCGGTTGGAACTTTTGTCTGTTCCGAAAAATCAATCGGTTTTGATGGTCTGTTGAATTTTTATGCCGGACGCAATGCCGTTTGCGATCTTCCTTTTGAGCGGGCATTTCTGAACCACATGGGTTGGTCTGGCAATATATGCGCTCCTGCCCCTTATGTGATTGATGCCAATGCTGAATTGATTGACCGTATTGCTCAAGATGATATGGTACGTGGAGTTACCATTGCAGCGGGAGGTTTTTTCGGACCGCAAGGACGTGAACTTCGTGTTCCTTTGGCTGATCCCAACCAAAATGACAAAATCGAAAAGTTTGAATACAAGGGTTATAAAATAACTAACTTTGAAATGGAGAGTTCCGCTCTTGCCGGCCTCGGCAAGCTGATGGGACACAAAGCCATGACAGTCTGTATGGTTATAGCCAACCGTTTGATCAAAGAAGCGAATACGGGCTATAAAAATACCATCGATACATTAATAAAAACTGTTCTTGACCGAATCTGATGAATCTATCATTTGCCGCCATTGATTTCGAAACAGCCACAGGATACATGGAAAGTGCCTGTGCCGTAGGTATTGTCACCGTTACCGACGGAGAAATTACGGATGAATATTACAGCCTGATTCAACCACCGGAGAATGAATACTGGCGTGCAAATATCCTCGTACATGGAATAACCCCGGAAATGACGGAATCACTTCCGGGGTTTCATGCCATTTATCCTGAAATAAAAAAGCGGTTGCAAGGAAAAGTAATAGTTGCACATAATGAGCAATTCGACCGTAATGTACTAAAACGCACCATGCGGATGTACAGACTGGACTATGACGAGCTATTACTTCCGGAACATTGGGAATGTACCTGCCGAATCTACCGTTCTTTGGGATATAAACCAGTCAATCTGAGTGCTTGCTGCGAACGGGAGGGAATTGAACTTAAGCACCACGAAGCCCTTTCCGACGCCCGGGGATGTGCAAAACTTTATCTTAATTATCTTGAAAGATACCGTCCGTTTAATACCCTATGGTGAAACGTTCCTGATGATGGTCCGGCTTTTCAAGTTCATCAACCATGGCAGCGGCATAATCTTCTACGGAAATATGACTGTTACCCACAATATCTACAATCATATCATCCTTACCCAGACGGTATCTTCCGGTACGTACTCCCGGAGCCATATCTGCTGCCGGTGAGAAGAAGACCCAATCAATCTCTTTTTCCTTCTTCAAAAAATCAAGGTAGAAATCACTTAAAGCCCTCACCCCGGGCAATATTTTTTCGGGAACTTCTCCCGAATCAACGAGACGAATACCCGGAGCAATAAACAATGAACCGGCCCCTCCCACCATTAAAAAACGGTTGACTCCGGCCTTTTTCACACCATCAATAATCGTTAGATAGACCTCAATGGTTTCCTTATATATATTAGGATTATTCCAACCCGGATTAAAAGCACTAATCACGGCATCGGCACCTTGACAAACTTCACAAACTTCATCTAATGAAGAGACATCGGCTTTCTTCGCTTCCAGATTCTCATTCTCAATCTTAATTTTTTCAGGATGACGAACTACCGCCGTCACATGAAATCCACGGTTCAAAGCTTCATTTAGAATAGCCGAACCCACGAAGCCGCTGGCTCCGATTATCACAACTTTCTTCATAATCCAATTTATCTATACAGTATTATTTGTTTTCTACATAACACACTATATCATAAATTGTTGCATCGAAAAACAGGCTTATCTTCCCTCCCGCAAATAAGCTTTGATAGTTTCTCTCAGCTTTTCCAGAGGATAAGGTTTCGCAATCACTTCGTTACACCCTGCTTCAATAGCCTGCTCCCCTTCCGGACAGAATGCATATGCTGTAACCGCAATAATCGGTACCTCTTGCGAAATTGCACGAATTTTAGCTGTCGCCTGAATACCATTCATCACTGGCATTCGGATATCCATCAGAATCAGATCGGGCTTCTCACGCATGAAACTTTTTACTGCTTCCTCTCCATTTGGTACCCAAAGAATTGTATATTCTTTCTTCAAAAAGGCATTAATCTGCAGATAACCGGACTCCACATCTTCCGCTATCAGTATCTTCTTCTGCCGGTTGCTCAGTCCCACAGTGACGGTTGCATTTCCTCTTTCCGCAACCGTAACTTTTTGCTCTTGCTTATTGGGCAGATAAAGAGTGAAAGTACTCCCCTGCTCAAGCTCGGATTCCACTTCGATCCGACCTCCTAACCGTTCCACAATACTTTTACAGATAGGTAAACCCAATCCTGTACCTTGTACAAAATCATTCAACTTCTCAAAACGGGTAAATATCAAAGGGAGCTTCTCTTTAGAAATGCCACAACCGGTATCTGCCACATAAAATTTCACCCATTCTTCCTCTTTTACAAGTCCAAAGGTGATGCTCCCCTCAATCGTATTTTTAATTGCATTCGATAAGAAATTAAACAATACCTGTGTTACACGATTTCTGTCCGTCGAAATCCAGATTTCATCTGATGGACGAATCACATTTAGTTCGACCCCTTTCTTCATTTTAAGACGGTGTACCTTATACACTTCATCTGCCAGCCCGCTTATTTCTGTCAACTGACAGTGCATTTCCGATTTACCAGACTCTATGCGTGACAAATCAAGAATATCATTGATCAGTTGCAGCAATAGATTACTATTCTGCTGGATAATCCCTAAATACTCCTCTTTCTCCTTTTCATCCTCAGTCAGAGCTATTATCTCCGAGAAACCGACAATCGCATTCAAAGGAGTACGTATTTCATGGCTCATATTAGCAAGGAACAGCGATTTCATCCGGTCCGCCTCTTCTGCCCGCCGTTTAGCATCAAGCAATTCTTGCGAGCGACGTATCCGGTCACCTATATCATGAATCAGAGCTAATACCTTATTCCCCTCAAACGGAGCAATACGCGCCTGAAAATAATGTCTGCCGGTTTCTACATCTAAAGGATATTCTATTTCTTTCAGTTTTCCACTTTTCAGACATTCACGTATACTACTGATAAACAATTCGCTGACCTCCGCTGAATAAATAGATCTCCCATCTGCTCCTTTCAAGACTTCTACCGGATGTAAAAGTTCCGTACCGGGTGCCATCAATACATCCGTGATAAAGAAATTATCATCAAAAATAAATATAAACTCAGGGAGTGCCTCAATAATTTTCCGGTTTCGCTCTTCAAGCTGTCTGATCTGCACTTCTTTTTCACAGCGTGAAGTAATATTGGCAGTATATGCTATAATTTTATCAGAACCATCCTCCTTATTCTTCTTATACGCAATGAAATTATCTTCAAGCCAAATTGTTTCTCCATGCTCTCCCAAGCAACGCACTACTATTTGAGAAGTCTTTGTATCCGACTCAAGCATGCGGTTAAAAGCTGTTTGATAAGAAGTAACATCATCCGGATGAGCAAACCGATAAAAGTCATTAATTTCTCTGAAAACAATTCCTGCTTCCTTTAAACCCAAGATACTAAGATATTCATCTGTAAAATTACATTCGCCCGTGGGAATATCGTATTCCCAGAATGCAATCTGATGTCCGGCCAAAACAGAAGTGATCTTCTGGTAATCCTCTTTTAATTTTTCAATATTCTCCATCCCCGAAAATGAATCTTTTGCGTGTCCCATAGCCATAAAATTTGTCTTGCTGTATGCGAGCAAAGATAAAATAATAAAGCATAACTTCTATCTGTTTACTCTGTTTTTTACAGAGAAAGCTCTATCTTTGCCACTCAAAATGAAATAGATAATGAATCAAGACACAATTTGCGCCATAGCAACCGCTCAAGGAGGAGCCATCGGAAGCATTCGTGTTTCCGGTCCTGAAGCAATAACCATCACCAGTCGTATTTTTACTCCGGCTAAATCCGGAAAGCTGCTGAGTGAACAAAAGCCTTATACGCTAACTTTCGGCCGAATTTATAACGGAGAAGAACTGATAGACGAGGTTCTCGTCAGCCTTTTCCGGGCCCCACATTCCTATACGGGGGAAGACAGTACTGAAATCACTTGTCACGGCTCATCCTATATTCTACAGCAAGTAATGCAATTGCTGATAAAAAACGGATGCCGTACCGCACAGCCGGGAGAATACACTCAACGAGCTTTCCTCAATGGTAAGATGGATTTAAGTCAGGCCGAAGCTGTAGCCGACCTAATAGCCTCATCTTCTGCCGCCACCCATCGTCTTGCTCTGAGTCAAATGCGTGGCGGATTTAGCAAGGAATTGGCAATATTGCGCGAGAAACTATTGAACTTCACATCAATGATTGAGCTGGAATTGGATTTCAGTGAAGAAGATGTGGAATTTGCCGACCGATCTGCCTTGCGCCAGTTAGCTGACGGAATTGAGAAGGTGATTGCACGCCTGGTAGACTCGTTCAGTGTAGGAAATGCTATAAAGAATGGTGTTCCGGTAGCTATTATCGGAGAAACCAATGCAGGAAAATCTACCTTACTTAATGTTCTGTTGAACGAAGATAAGGCAATTGTCAGTGACATTCACGGCACAACACGCGATGTCATTGAGGATACTGTAAATATAGGTGGTATCACTTTTCGCTTTATCGATACAGCCGGCATTCGGGAAACTAACGATATGATTGAAAGTCTGGGTATCGAACGAACTTTTCAAAAGCTCGATCAGGCAGAGATTGTACTATGGATAATTGATTCAGCAGACGCAATCTCACAGCTAAAACTACTCTCCGATAAGATTCTTCCTCGTTGTGAACACAAACAATTGATTTTAGTCTTTAATAAGGTAGAGCTGATAAATGAAACTCAGAAAAATGAACTTACCTCACAACTTTCCGAGCATGTCGGTTCGGAAATAGAATCTATTTTTATTTCTGCGAAACAACGTCAGCATACGGATGAACTCCAACAAAAACTTGTAGCAGCTGCCCATTTACCAACAGTCACACAGAATGATGTTATTGTAACGAATGTCCGTCATTACGAAGCACTGACACGTGCGTTGGATGCAATTCACCGGGTACAAGAAGGATTGGACGCAAATATTTCCGGGGATTTTCTTTCACAAGACATACGTGAATGTATTTTCCATTTATCCGATATAGCAGGGGAAGTGACCAATGATATGGTGCTACAGAATATATTTGCACATTTTTGCATCGGGAAATAGGTAGCGATTACCAACGATTAGCATAGATTACTATTGATTAATAAGGCGTTCATTTTGAGCGCCTTTCTTTTTGCTCGTATGAACGATGGTTATCGTTTATACTTGTTTTTCAGCTCATTTTTGTACCGTATTTGGGTCTCGGTGGTTTGCATAGTAAAAACCATCGGTAAGGTTGTGGTCTCTGTGGTACGCACTGGTACGTAGTGGTACGCAATGACACAGTTTTGGCGAAATAACAAGCGAAAGAAATGAGTAGTAAAATGGATTTTCAGAAAAAATGTAAGTGGTGCGATGCTATTTTCACAGCACACAAGACCACTACAAACTATTGTTCTCACAAATGTGCTAGCCTTGCCTACAAAGACCGGGTGAGGAAAGAACGAGTTGCAAGCCTGCAAATTGAGTTTAGTAAAGAGGTTAAAAAGAATCCCGACTTAGAAAAAGCGTTTCTCACCCCTACCGAAGTTTCTGTTTTGCTTGGAATAGGCAGAACGTCTACTTATAGGTATATCAGAACCGGACAAATAAAAGTTGTCCGATTTAATGGCAAAACACTGATCAAGCGTACTGATATAGAGCAGATGTTTGATTTCCTATCAATACAAGAAGAGAGTAAGCCTAAAGAGAAAGCCCCTATCACCGAATTCTACACCACAGCCGAAGTCAAAGAGAAATACAATGTAGTTGATTCGTGGATATTCGTTGTTGCCAAGAAACACAATATTCCCCGAACCTTCAATCGTGGTAAAACTTATTGGAGCAAAAAGCATATCGACAATTATTTCTCGAAGAAAGCTGCTAATCCCGAAATCACCGAGTGGTACACCGTGCAGGAGATTCAAAAGAAATTCGATATGACGCTAGCAGCCATTTATGTGCTTGCCTCAAAGAATGCTATTCCCAAAAAGAAAGAGGGCATCATGGTTAGCTACTCCAAAAAGCATTTCGACATAGCTAAAGGCGTAGCACAACCCGACGAGCCACAATATTATACGGTAGCAGAGGCAATGGCAAAGTTCAATCTCACACGAGATCAACTCTATCATTACGCCAAATACCACAACATCCCCAGAGTGAAAGTCGGTAAATACGTCAAGATCTCCCGACCGGAGCTTGACCATCTTTTGGGTGGTCCCAAAATAGAGTAAGTTATTCTGTGGTGATAGGAGTCACCATCCTATCACCACTTTTCTTTGCATTCAAAAAACAAGTATAAACATTTAAATAACAATTGTATGACGCACACATGTACCAAAGTTACCGTTCGCCAAAGAGCTATTCGTAACGACAAAATCTCTCTCTACCTTGATTATTATCCGGCCATTCGCCATCCTGAAACCATGATTATGAGCCGTCGGGAGTATCTAGGTATCTACATCTACGCCCACCCAAAGAACGAGATGGAGCGTGAGTTCAACAATGATATGCTGAACAAAGCCGAAGCCATCCGCTGCATCCGGGTACAATCACTAATCAATGAGGAATTCGGTTTCTTAGACAAGCACAAAATGAAAGCCGATTTCCTTGCCTACTTCGCCAAAATGATGCGCACCAAAGATCAGAAATGGAAAGTAGTCTACGCCCATTTCTCAAACTTCGTGCAGGGCAAATGCACCTTTGGTGAAGTGAATGTCGATCTTTGTAAACGGTTCCGGGTTTACCTCCTGAATGCCAAACAGCTAAAACACACCGAACATAAAGTATCACTCAATTCAGCAGCAGGCTACTACTCCACGTTCAGAGGTCTGCTGAAAATCGCCTATCGTGATAAACTACTCCGTGAGAACATCAACGACTTCTTAGAGAAGATTGAGTATGAGGACGTAAAGAAAGAGTATCTGACATTGGACGAGGTGAAGCAATTAGCCGCTACGTCTTGTGATATTCCCATTCTCAAAGCCGCCTCTCTGTTTTCGTGCCTTACAGGACTTCGTATCAGCGACATAATGAACCTGCAATGGTCGGACTTTGGCATCGCTCCCGATCAAGGCTACTGCATTCGCATCCGTACTCAAAAGACTAAAACTGAAGCCACGCTCCCCATCAGCCATGAGGCTTTTGAACTTTGTGGAGAGGTCGGCACAGGCAAAGTGTTCAAGGGACTAAGCCGAAGTATGATAAATTACCCTCTAAAGAACTGGCTCAAGAAAGCTAAAATACTGAAGCATATTACGTTCCATTGCTTTCGGCACTCATATGCCACCCTCCAAATTGCCGCTGGTACAGATATTTATACGGTCAGCAAGATGCTAACCCATCGCAATGTCTCGACAACGCAAATATATGCGGAGCTGGTGAGCGAGAAGAAACGTGAGTCAGCAAATAAGATTTCACTGAAATAAAATATATTTCATCAACATATCATATAATAAATAAATAGCATTATATTTGCATATTATATGATATGTTACAACTATGGCAAAGAATACAATGGGCACCAAATTGCCTCGAAAATTAGAGCAAAAAATGGAGATTGTAGGTGAGCAGATTAAGTTAGCACGTCTGCGTCGCAATCTGAGTGTGGCACAGGTGGCTGAACGGGCTACCTGCTCTCCCCTGACGGTATCACGTATCGAAAAGGGAGTGTCTACCGTTGCCATAGGTATCTATCTTCGTGTGCTTTACGCATTGCAGCTGGATGAAGATATTCTCTGGCTTGCCAAAGAGGACAAACTAGGGAAATCACTACAAGATTTGGCCTTAAAGAATCGTGAACGTGCATCTAAAAAGGAGTAAACAATGAAAAAACTATTGGTATATGCTGACTTTGATTGGCTAAAAGATATTGAACTTATCGGAGAGCTAAGCTATGAATCACTTCGTGGCTCAGATAGCTATGCTTTCAAATTCAATGATGAATGGCTGAAGCGATATGGCAACCTATTTATTAGCGCAGACCTGAACAACTATAAAGGATTGCAATACACACAGCCGGAGAAAGATATTTTCGGATGCTTCTCCGATGCCTTGCCCGATCGCTGGGGACGTACGTTACTCAACCGCAGAGAGCAAATCTTGGCTACCGAAGAGAAACGTCCTGTCCGTCGCTTATCTTCATTTGATTATCTGCTGGGGATTGATGACTCATCTCGCATGGGTGGATTTCGCTTCAAAGAAACACCCGATGGAGACTTTATCAACTCAAGCAACACCCTACGCATCCCACCATTAACCAGTATTCGTGAATTGATTCATGCCACTGGGGAGATTGAAAAAAGCGAAGAGGAAAACAAACTACCCGATAAAAAGTGGCTCACTCAATTAGTACAACCCGGCTCTTCATTGGGTGGAGCTAGGCCGAAAGCCAGCGTAATTGATACGGACAAAGTACTGTATGTTGCCAAATTCCCTTCTCGCAAAGATGATTACAACGCAGGACTTTGGGAACATTTCTGCCACCTACTGGCAACGAAAGCAGGAATCAATGCGGCTTCTACACAAGTAATTTCCACAAGCGATAAGTATCACACACTCTTATCGCGTCGCTTTGATAGAACCGACGACGGCAGACGAATACATTTTGCTTCTGCCATGACGTTACTAGGACTTTCGGATGGAGCCAACGCAAGCACCGGAAACGGGTACTTGGATATTGTAGACTTCATACTTCAAAATTGTACGGAGGTAAACAAGAATCTTCAAGAATTATACCGACGTGTAGCTTTTAATGTTTGCATCGGCAACTCCGACGACCACTTCCGCAACCACGGGTTTCTACTCACTGCTAAAGGTTGGACGCTCTCCTCGGCCTACGATATGAATCCAACGCTGAATGAATATCAGAGCCTACTTATTTCCACCTCTTCCAGCAAAGCAGACTTAGCAATTCTATCAGATGCTTGTGAAGACTATATGTTACCTCAAGACGTAGCCACAAAGATTATCTCAGAGGTAGTAGCAGCCGTAAAAGGGTGGAAAGCATTGGCAACTAAATTAGGAATTGCGAACAGCGAAATGGATTTATTCGGGAATACCTTTAATCGTAGAATTAAAGAATACATCTAATTATCTGGCAAAATAGATAGCCATTTACCTTATAGGGGAGACAAACGCAGCCATATCAACGCCAAATGCGGACAATTGTACAAACATTTTGGAATCAATAAGTTATTAGTATATATTTGCGCACAAATGATAACGATTGATTAATATAACAACTAAGAAAACCGACTACATTATTATATATTCTTTCTTATGTGCATCAATATTGAGTATTGCTGTACTGGCCCGTATGTTTGCAGTAACAGAGCTCAAAATGGATGAGTTCTCAGGTCTTATGGTCTTTTTCGTGACTTGCCTTTTGCTTGGCGGCTTCTATTTTAGTTTCCAATCCATATTGAACGATTGCCTTTTGCCTGTCGTAGAGCGAATTTTCAGAAAGAAACATCCACAATTAGAGCCTGAAATTATAGTAGAAACGCTTGTAGAAGTACCACAAGAACAAGAGCAGAAGGAGCCTGCCGTGCTTAACTATGGAGAATATAAACAAGCCGCGCAACATAAATTTGTGCAAGAGCAGGCACAAGCTTTGGAAAAGGTCCTCTCCTATACAGGGCAAGAAATGGCATTGTATATGACCGAGAAGGATTTGCAACAGCTTTACGAGCATATCCGCTTTTTCCAATCCGCTACAGAACAGCAATGCGAACAGATAAGTAACCCTGTGATCGTTGATAGCAAGCTAAAATCCATTGACCTGATGCACTTTGGTTGGAATATCGGAAACCAATTTAAGAAATCGGGTATTGAGACAGCAACTTTCATCAAGTACGTTTTCGCTAAAGATCTACATGATAGCGTAATTTCCACCATCAAGCGGAAACTCAAAGTCGAAGGCACTTGCATTATTAAAATCAAAGAGGAGCTATAAATTATATTTCTTAGTCTATATCAAGCGATCACTTTTGCGTGGTCGCTTTTTTTATGCCGTAACCTACTGGCATATAACAACAATCACCACTGATAAGTTATTATCCAGTTATATCTTGGTGACTAAATTCACCGTAAAATCACTAGTTTTCTTTGCACACGAACTATTAAAATCAAGAGTTTATGTGTAAACACGAAATTACTTTTGATAAGTTACCACAGGCGATAACTTATCTGACCGAACAGGTCGCAGAGTTAAAACAGTTGGTATCGGAACTTCAGCCACCGCAGTCCGAAAAGCATTTGCTGGTTGGTATTGACGATGCTTGCCGCATTATTCAAAAAGCAAAGCCGACTATTTATGCCCTTGTACGTAAAGGGATACTTCCTTCTTATAAGAAAGGAAAGAAGCTTTATTTCTATGAGGATGAACTACTGGCATGGATTGAAAACGGTCGTAAGAACACTTCTGAGCAGAACTATGACCAGATGCTGGCCTCCATGCAAAGCGGAGTACGTCGCAAACCAAAATCAGGTTTTAACCTTTAATCCGTCAGAGTTATGAAAGAGAAATCAATAACTCCCGAAGGAATTATCAATCAAGCAATGGGAATGAATATCTCCTTTACAGGAGCAGAATTCCCGGTTGAGATATTTCCATCCAAGATTCAGCGGATTATACACGAAGTGTACGAATGCCAAAGTTATCCGATTGACTACACGGCTGCCTCTATCTTGACTGCCATTGCCGCAGGAATAGGTAATACCCACCTTGTTCAAATGAAACAAGGCTGGGTGGAGAGTGCCATTCTATTTGTTGCGCTTGTTGGCCGACCAGGTGCTAACAAAAGTCATCCCCTTAGTTTTGCCATGAAGCCCTTTATCAACTTCGATTATCAGCAAAATCTGGAATTTGGAAAGTTGTATGCTAAATATGAGCAAGATATATCCATGAGCAAAAAGGAGCGAATGGATGCTGGTGTAGAGGAGTTTCCACAAGAGCCTATCCGCAAACGCTTTCTGGTTTCGGATATTACACCTGAAGGATTGAGTTATATCCATGCACAGAATAAACGTGGGCTTTGCCTCTGGTCGGATGAACTTTCGGCATGGTTCAAGAACTTTAATCGCTACAACAACGGTTCCGAAGAGCAGTTCTGGTTGTCGGTATTCAGTGCAAAGACTGTTATTTCTGACCGAAAGAATGCTAAAAGCTCCGTCTTCATCACTCGTCCGTTCATTCCCGTGATTGGCACCATCCAGAAAAAGATTCTCAGTGATTTAGCTCATGGCGACCGTTCGAGCAATGGATTTATCGACCGTATTCTGTTTATCATGCCTGTCATTCAGCAAAAAGCTCGGTGGAACGAGAAAGATATTTCTCCCGATTTGGAATCCCAATGGCATAGACTACTAAATGGGCTTATCAACATAGAGTGCTCATTTGATGAGAACAATGAGATTCAGCCTTCAATCGTAACCTTCAGCGACGAGGCTCGCAAGCTCCTGTATAAATGGCAACACGAACATGCAGACCTGTGCGATAACCTTAGTAATGAAATACTTTTGGGAATATATTGCAAACTGGAAATCTATATCATCCGCTTTTGCTTGGTGATACAGATAACCCGTTGGCTTTGCGGAGAGTGCGGCAAAGATCAGGTGGACACGGAGACCGTTCAACGAGCGATTCTGCTGACGGAATATTTCAAACAAACCGCTACCAGAGTGCAAAATCTAATGAATGAAACGGCTCTTACGGTTCAGCAACAATCCGTTCTATTTCAACTCCCCGAACTCTTCACCACTGCACAAGGCGTAGAGACAGCCGCCAGTCAAGGGATGAAAGAGCGGGCTTTCAAAGAGTTCCTGAGTAAACACACAGGGACCCTTTTTCAGAAAGACCGACATGGAGAATACAGAAAAGTATAACCGCATTATCCACACTATCCACATTTTGAAAAACCAAAATGCAGAAAATGTCGAAAATGCACTAACAAAAAGAATCAATGACACACAGATTTATATTAGAACCCTACAAAAGTATAGCCTCTCGACACACCTGTCCGGAGTGTAAGCACAAAAGATGTTTTTCCCGATATATCGATACGGAGGGAGCCATCTCTTTTCCTGAACACGTTGGGCGGTGCGACCGTGAACAAAAGTGCGGTTACCACCTCACACCCAAAACATACTTTGAACAGAACCCCGAACAATGTGAACAGACACAAGTGCGTGAACGCCCATTTCGCCCTGCTCCACCACCATCACCAACAAGCTATGTAGACGAAGCTTGGGTAAAACAGTCGATGAGTCATTACAAGGAAAATAAACTATTCCAATTCTTATTATCTCAGTTTGGAGAGGATGAATCATTGCGACTGATGAAACTCTATCGGGTAGGAACAGCCAACCATTGGCAAGGTTCAACGGTGTTTTGGCAAACGGATATACAGGGCAAAATCCGCACCGGCAAAATCATGCTTTATAATCCAGCCAACGGCAGACGCATCAAAGAGCCGCACAATCACATTACGTGGGTACACTCCCTTATTCATAAGAATAGTTTTACCCTCAAGCAATGTTTCTTTGGCGAACATCTATTGGCCAAAGAGAGCACAAAATCAGTGGCCATTGTCGAAAGCGAAAAGAGTGCTTTGATCGCCAGCTTTTATCTGCCACAATATTTGTGGATCGCGTCGGGTGGCAAGAACGGCTGTTTCCGAGAGGAGAATCTCAGTGTGCTCAAAGGTAGAAACGTCGTGCTCTTTCCCGACTTGGGAGCCACCGATGACTGGTCGGCCCGAATTGCCACAATGCAGCGAATGGGAATTACCGTCAAACTCTTCGACTATTTGGAGAAGAATGCCACCCCGGAACAACGGACAAATGGATTCGACATTGCCGATTTTCTATTGGAGATGAAACGACCGCAAGCCATTTTGCAAGGCATGATCGCTAAGAATCCATCCCTCAATCTACTGATAAAAGAGCTGGGATTAGTGCTTATAGACGAGCCTGTCCACTCAGTTAGTACAGTAAAAAGAAGAGGCTTTAAGCTTTAAAAGAAAATCGTAGATTTTGAGGTAGCAAGTTTATGTTTTGGGCGTCCCAAAACCTTGCTTTAATCCCGATGGTCTGCAAATTGAACTAAAAAAATAAACGAATGAAAGCATATAATAAAGGTGGAAGACCCACCAAATCGTTAGTCGAAAAACGAACTTATCGGGTGAATCTAAAGATGAACACCGAAGAGTATTACACCCTCAAGGCACGAGCTTCGGAAGCCGAAGTCTCACCCTGTGATTTTATCCGAGCCATCATTCTGAAGGTAGAAATCAAGCAACGCCTCTCACCCGAATGGATGGATCATATTCGCAAATTATCCGGCATAGCAAACAACCTGAACCAAATTGCGCACAAAGCAAATGCGGCAGGTTATCTGGATGCACGAATGGAATACCTATTCTTAGCAGACAAGATTGACAACCTGTTAAACCAGATACAACAATGATGGCGAAAATAGTAAAAGGCTCCTCGTTTAGTGGTGTGGTAAAATACATTCTCGATCCTGAAAAGCAAACCAATCTATTGGCAGCAGATGGTGTGCGGCTAAAGAATTTGGACTCTATTGCCCAAAGTTTCGAGGCACAACGAGAACTAAACTCACGAGTAAGTAAACCTGTTGGGCATATCTCTTTGGATTTTTCGGCACAAGACCGAGACAAACTCTCTAATGAAGTAATGGCTCGCATCGCACACGATTATATGAACCGGATGGGAATAGTCAACACGCAGTACATCATTGGTCGCCACCATGACAAGGAACATCCACATTTGCATATCGCATTCAATCGGGTGGATAACAACGGACGCACCATTTCAGATAAGAATGACCGCATCCGCAGCGAAAAGATTTGCAAAGAGTTAACTGCCCAATACGGTCTGTACTTCGCTAGTGGCAAAGAGCAAGTAAAACAGCATCGGTTGAAAGAGCCTGATAAAACCAAATATGAGATTTATAACGCTTTAAAGACAGCTCTTCCGCAATGCAGTAGCTGGAGTGAGTTATTAGACCGATTGAATAGAGAAGGTGTCACCGTTGATTTTAAGATGAAGAGTGGAACCAATGAACCGCAAGGTATTAAGTTCAGCAAAAACGGCTATCACTTCAACGGCTCAAAAGTAGATCAGCAGTTCAGCTTCTCTAAGATTGATTCTGCATTGCAACGTAATAACAATGCAGAGCAGAGGCAAGAAACAATTGTCCAGCCATCGCCCCAGAAAGTTCAACAGGAATTTACCTCTCCTGATACGAATAGTTTATCAAGCAGCATCGGTGGATTACTCGATGGATTGCTCACTCCCTGCCCGGCCTACGATCCTGAAGAAGAAGCTTTCCGTCGCCAGATGCAACGAAAGAAAAAGAGAAAAGGAATAAGAAGATAACAACTTAAAAACAAAAAATTATGGATATAAAAATTATCATCTCCATGTTCGAGGACTTGAAAAAGTTAATATCAGAACAGTTTATCAACCTTTCGAAATTGGTTGAATCTCTGGCTAATGCCAAATCCGATCAACCTGTACTCCCGATTATACCACAACAAGTGGATCTGTCAGAGTTAGAGAACCATGCGTCTTTTACAAGAGAGCTTATAAAAGAAGGTTTCAAAAAGCACCAAGAGCAATTGGATGAACTCGGGCAGAAGCTCCAGAAACAGCAGGATAAGCCCCTGCCCGTTCAAAAACACCTGCATACCATAGAGTTAAAATCCTCAAAGGTGGTCGTTACATTGGTCTCCCTCGCCGTGGCACTGCTCAGCTCAGTATGTTACAACGTCTACCAGTTCTCAGCAAACAGCCGTTTAAGCAATAATGACATTAAGTTTCGCTACATCAAAGCATTTGGAGAAATCACCTCTGAAAATCTGCTGAAACTTGAAACCATCTTTGAGTATGAGCCCGACAAACAGAAACAACGTTCCATCCGACAGATGGTCGAAGAGCACGAACAACGTGTTGAGCAGCGAGCCCGTGACCTCGAACAAGCCCGCCTCAAAGAGGCACAAGCTGAACAACTCCGCAAAGAAGCCGAGAACATAAAACAGAAGAAATAGAGTATCAATCAGTTGAAAAGATGGAGATTTTTGTCATTCTCCATCTTTTCGCTTTTATATAGCGAAATTTTTCATATCTTTATCGTCCAAAAGAAGTAAGCATCAAAAAACATTTGATATGAACCGAATAAAAGAAGTCCTCGAAGAGAAAGGAATCAAGCAAACGTGGCTAGCGGAGAAAATCGGCAAAAGTTTCAGTCAGACCAATGCGTATGTTTGTAACCGCCGCCAACCTAGCTTGGAGCAACTTTTCGAAATTGCCAAAATACTTGGCGTGGACGTGAAGGAATTAATCGATAATAAAGAAAAAAAATAATAACATAATTATGTCGGAAGAACAAAAACGTAAGTTGGAACAACAACTTTGGAATATTGCTAACACCCTTCGAGGGAAAATGGATGCAGATGAGTTCCGTGATTACATATTAGGATTCATTTTCTTCAAATATCTTTCGGAGAAACAATATATTTATGCTAACGAGTTGCTGTCTGGAGAGGATGTGACGGATTACAAGAATCTGAAAGACAAAGAAGCAATCAAAGCTATTAAGGAAGAGTCTTTGGAGACGCTGGGCTATTTTCTTCCACCTTGCGACCTGTTTAGCAGTATTGTTCAAAAAGGTCAATTAGATAAGGATGGAGAGAGCAACTTTATAATTGAGGATTTGCAGCGTATTTTGGGCGATATCGAACAAAGTACAATGGGTACAGATAGTGAGGAGGATTTTAACAAGTTATTCGAAGACTTAGATTTAAATTCAACAAAGTTAGGGCGTACTGCAGAGGCTCGTAATGAGATTATTGCAAAGATACTTTCTCACTTAGAAGCAGTTGACTTTATACTATCGGACACAAAATCGGATGTTCTGGGAGATGCTTATGAATACCTGATTGGTAAGTTTGCTTCCGGGGCAGGTAAAAAGGCAGGTGAGTTCTACACTCCGCAACAAGTCTCTAAGATATTGGCTCAGATTGTAACATCAGGGAAAAGTCGTTTGCGAAGCGTGTATGACCCTACTTGTGGCTCAGGTTCATTGTTGTTGCGCGTAGGCAAAGAAGCTGAAGTCTCTGAATATTATGGTCAGGAATTGAACCGCACAACCTACAACCTTGCGCGTATGAATATGATTCTGCATGGTGTACATTACAGTAAATTTGACATCGAGCAAGAAGATACGTTGGAACGTCCGCAGCATCTCGACAAACGTTTTGAGGCGGTAGTTGCTAACCCTCCTTTTTCGGCTCAATGGAAAGGCAAGGATAATCCGCTGAATAATACCGACGACCGTTTTAGTCAATATGGCAAATTAGCTCCATCGGGAAAGGCTGACTTTGCATTTGTGCAACATATGGTGTACCACCTTGCCGACAATGGAGTTATGGCTTGTATTCTGCCACACGGAGTATTGTTCCGTGGTGCAGCCGAAGCGGCTATACGTGAATACCTGATAAAAGATTTGAATTATATTGATGCTGTTATCGGATTGCCTGCAAACTTGTTTTATGGCACGTCGATACCTACTTGTATTTTGGTGCTCAAGAAGTGTCGCACCTCGTCCGACGATATACTGTTTATTGACGCCAGTGGTGAAGGTAATTTCGTCAAGGAAGGCAATCAGAACAAGCTGACTGACGATAATGTCGATACTATTGTAAAGGCTTATCGTGAACGCAAAAACATTGACAAGTTCGCACACTTAGCATCTCTTGATGAGGTAATCAAGAAGAATGAATGTAATTTGAACATCCCTCGTTATGTGAATACGTTTGAGGAGGAGGCAGAGATTGATTTGGCAGAAGTTGCACAAAAGTATCAAGAGGTATCTAATAATATGATTTCAATTGATTCTCAAATAGCAGCATTCTGTGCCGAGCTTGGAATTGACAACCCATTTATCAAGAAGGAGGCAAGCAATGAGCAGTAACATTCCAAAATTACGTTTTGCTGAGTTTGGTGGAGACTGGCAAGAAACAGACTTAGGAAGTATAGCATCCTTTTCAAAGGGGAAAGGTATCTCCAAAAGTGAAATTTCAAAAGATGGCAAAATACCTTGTATAAGATATGGAGAATTGTACACTCAATATAGCGAGATTATAGATCGTGCCGTATCTTTTACAAACAGTTCAGAGGACTTAGTGTATAGCGAAGCGAATGATGTAATTATACCGGCATCGGGAGAAACAGCAATTGACATATCTACAGCGTCATGTGTAAAAGAATCTGGAATTGCATTAGGTGGAGATATTAATATCATAAAAACAAAGCACAATGGCGTATTTTTATCATATTATCTAAATTCAAAGAAAAAACAAGATATTGCAAATCTTGCACAAGGGATTTCAGTTATTCATCTATACGCAAATCAACTCGCCAGCTTACGAGTCTATCTTCCTGATTTTTCAGAAGAAGAAAAAAAGTCAGAAGAGCAAGATAAAATAGCTGACTTTCTTGCCACCGTATCAAAAAGGATTGAGGGATTGGAGACGATGATGGATTTGCAAAAGAGATACAAACAAGGTGTTATGCAGCGCATCTTCAATCAAACCATACGCTTCAAAGACAACAACGGCAACCCATTCCCCGATTGGCAGGAAATTCGGCTTGGTAAAGCGTTCAAGTTACAAGGAGGATTTGCATTTAAAAGTGAAGAATTTACAGATTTAGGGATTCCGATAATTAGAATATCAAATATCCCCATAATTGGCGATAATATTGATTTGTCAGATTGTATTTATTATGAGGAAATTCCAAATGAGTTAAATTTCATTGTTAATAATGGCGATTTAGTGATAGCAATGTCTGGAGCGACAACTGGTAAAACAGCTATATATAGATATCCAAACAAAGCTTACTTAAATCAACGAGTTGGATTATTTAAGTTAGTTGATAATAACAATCATTATCCTTTTATCTATCACTTGGTAAAATCAACTTCTTTTATGACTCAATTAAAAAGTACATTGGTTGCGGGTGCACAGCCCAATATCTCATCTAAAGATATCGAGTCTTTTATTGTCAATTTTCCTGAAAAAGACGAACAAAAAAAGATAGCTGACTTTTTGAGTGACTTAGATGCCAAAATAGAAGCCACCCAGAAACAACTCGACGCTGCTCGTGAATGGAAAAAAGGACTACTCCAAAAAATGTTTGTGTAATATGAGATATCTATTCAAAATACTACTAACTATTAATGCAACATCTCTAATTTGCGTATTATATCTAATCAAATCGGAGATGGCAATCCCTGTGATATTTGAATGCGATTGGTATGAAACACCAAAATACTTCTCTTATATATTATATTTAATAGTACCATTATTATCAACATACATATCGTTAGTTGTATCAAAGAAGTGGCTGCCAAAAGAAGTGATTAGCGTAAATTCTATTACTGATTTAGAACAAGCGAATAATGCATATCTACCAAGCTATTTAGGTTATTTCTTTGTAGCATTAAGTGTTAATAATTGCAATACACTTATATTCGTATTCATTATTCTATTTGCATTCACATTCTTGTCTCAAACGCTGTATTTTAATCCCCTATTTTTAATGTGGGGATACAAGTTCTATTATCTAACAACCAAAGAGAATGTTAAAATATTTGTAATCACAAAGAAAGAGTTTAGAAAACCAACTTATATAGAATTTGATAATTTAAGAAGAATCAACGATTTTACATTTATTGATAAAGACTAATAAGATGAACTGTTTAATAGCCAAGACAACAATAAGATCAAGATCCATTGTTAAGGTTTTATCTGATCAAGAAGTATTTATATTGCCTGATAATCTGGACGATGCAGTTTATTATGCACCTGAAACTCTTAATGAGGATAATCAATGGTATAAATTGGCTGATTTTTCTTCAAAAGAGTATTGTCTAGACTTTCTTACAGAAGAATTTAATTCCGCAAATTATGCAGAGGTAATCAACTCAGACTTTCTGAAAGTATCTTACCTATGTAGTTATCAGGAAAGTAGATTTTTTTACTTCCAAAAACTGTCATCTAAAGGTATTGTTAGAAAGAAATGGTTTAAATTATCAGAACCAGCACTTATTTCAGACGAGCCTATTCTGACTATCAACAGTATTCCAGATGCTGTTTTCGACAGAGAAACAGATGTTCTATACTTTAGAAGTCTATCTTCTATATCTTCCATATTTAAAGGTATAGATATCCTATATAGAGAGGCAACTCAAGAAGAAACCGAAACGTTCCTGCAAAGCGAAATGATTTCTTTAGGAAATGATTTTGACGCTACTAAAGTTAAAACAGCAAATCGAAAGCGCATTGCTATAGCTATGGACACTTTTAACGGAATGACTGATGAAAACAAAAGAAATATAGGGCGATATATTCGTGAATATTGTGTGGAGTTAACTTTTGACGAGAACAATAGTACTTTTAGTATCTCTAATGAAGAAGAATTGAAAAAATTACTTTATGGTATTGAACAAAGGTATTATACGACACCCGTGACTGCTGAAAAACGATTAGCAAATTCGGTCATAACATTATAACTATCGACAATGATTCAAACTCGACAAATATTAGAACAATACAAAGACAAGTACCCAGATTTTGAGTACTATTACACCATTGTGCAAGAGGTGGAGGATAATGCAACTCTTCACCCTGATATTTGTATTGAGTCTTGCAAGTCATTAATAGAAGGAGTCTCAAAAAGCGTGATAGAACGAACAGATAAAACTCAAACACGTGAAGAGATAGACAAAAAAGACTTCATGCCACTCTACCAAGAGGCGATAAGAAAGCTGGATGCTGAATATCATTCAACAACAGTTGACGAGTCTATGTTTGAGATTGAGATATGTAATCAATTCGGCAAACAAATAGATAAGCTAAACACGTTAAGAAATAAACGGAGTGATATTTCTCACGGAAGAGCAGTTCCAAAAGAGTTTAACAGCAATATGAAGTTAGCTCGAACCATAAAAGGTGTTGCTGATCATATTGTTGCCTACATATTAGAGCACCTATTCATTCTGCTTGATGCACTTCCAAAGGATTCATTACAGCCTTATGATTGTAAGGATTACGAAGAATTTAATGATTTTTTGGATTCTGAATATGAAAATTTTCCCATATCTAAAGCACGATATAGCCAAGTGTTGTATGATTATGAACCTGAGACTTACTTCGTGAAATACAAGGACTTTACATCGACAGCGGAAGAGGACACAACAATAACAATAGAGGATTATGACTCATTCTCATTTTGGACAGACAGCCGTATTGAGACACTTAATGAGTTTTGTACAGGTTGGAAATTCAACCCCTCTAAGGTGTTGGATTTGATTGATAAGTATTGGGGGCATATTGACAGTATCTCACTTGACGAATTAATTGACTTGATGTATATTCAAGCCGACAGAGAAGAGAATGAGCGCATAGCTCAGTCTATAAAATCAGATTTGCAGTTCCTAATAAAACAAGTTTTAGAAATAAAAAAATAACGATATATGGGCACACAACCAGAAAGAGATTTAGAAGGCAAACTAATTGAGCAACTTGTTCAGTTAGGTTACGCCTCTGTGTCGATAAGCGATGAAGCCGAGTTGGTGGCTAATCTCAAAACACAACTCGAAAAACTGAATAGCATTGCGCCTATGTCAGAGAAAGAGTTTGCACAGATACTTAACAAGTTGCGTAAAGGCTCTGTGTATGACAAAGCGAAACTACTGCGTCAACCGAAGATAGATTATATCAAGGATGATGGCACGATAGGTTATTTGTCGTTGCTCAATTCGATTGAATGGTGCAAAAACATATATCAGGTTACGAGTCAGGTTACGATGAATGGCAAGTATGAGAATCGTTATGATGTAACAATTCTTATTAACGGTTTACCTTTGGTTCAAATTGAGCTTAAACGTCGTGGGTTGGAATTGAAAGAGGCGTTTGAGCAAACTAATCGTTATGAACGTCATAGCTATTCGGCAGGATATGGGTTATTTAACTATATTCAGTTATTTGTCATCAGTAACGGAGTAAACACAAAATATTACGCTAATAACAAAATATCGGCACGAACATTCAAGCAAACGTTTTACTGGAGCAACGAGAACAATCAGCCTATCACACAACTTCGTCAGTTTGTATATACGTTTCTCGACACTTGCCATATCTCAAAAATGATATGCAAATACATTGTAATCAACGAAACACACGAGATTTTGATGGTGCTTCGTCCTTATCAGTATTATGCTGTGGAAGCAATTGTGAAGCGAGTGCAGGAGAGCGATAAGAATGGCTTTATTTGGCATACAACCGGTAGTGGTAAGACACTCACCTCATTCAAAGCGAGTCAAATCCTGACACAGTTTTCGGGGATTGAAAAGGTTGTTTTTGTGGTAGATCGTAAAGACCTTGATTACCAAACAACAAAAGAGTTCAATGGCTTTAGTCACGGGAGTATCGACGGAACAGCAAATACCAAAAAGTTGGTTGAGCAATTCGAAGATCCAAATACAAAACTCATCGTAACAACGATACAGAAACTTGATGTCGCAATAAAAAAGAGTCGCTACAAAAGCGTTATGGAGAAATTTGTGGACAAAAAAGTAATTTTCATATTTGACGAGTGTCACCGCAGTCAATTTGGAGATACTCATCAACGTATAAAAAACTACTTTCCAAAGGCTCAAATGTTCGGATTTACAGGAACGCCAATTTTTGCAGACAACTACTCGAAAAACAAATATGGTAATTATACAACAGAAAGCCTTTTTGAATCGTGCCTGCACAAATATATCATTACAGATGCAATTCGGGATGAAAATGTGCTGAAATTCTCCGTAGAGTACATAAACACCATCAAGAAGAAAGATGGAATAGCTGATATTGAGGTAGAGGCTATTGATACAAAAGAGGTAATGGAAGCACCTCAGAGATTGGAGAATATAGTTGACTATATCATTGCAAATCACGACCGCAAAACGCATAACAAGGAGTTTACGGCTATGTTTTGTGTGCCAAACATCCCGGTGCTAATCCAATATTACGAACTCTTCAAACGAAAAGAGCATAATCTGAAGATAGCTACCATATTCTCATATCAAGCAAACGAAGAGGATCGAGAGGCAAAAGGGTTTGTGATGGACGACGATGAGTTGCTTGATGAACAGGAAACTGTTTATGTTCATTCACGTGAAAAATTGGATGAGTATATTGCAGACTATAACAAGCTATTTGGCACAAACTTCTCAACTAAAGATAGTCAATCATTCTACAACTACTATAACGATATATCGAAAAAGGTAAAGAACCAGCACATTGATATTTTGCTTGTGGTAAATATGTTCCTTACTGGTTTTGATAGCCCTAAGCTAAATACGATGTATGTTGATAAGAATCTGAATTATCACGGATTGATACAGACATATTCTCGTACCAACAGAATACTGAACGAATTGAAGTCGCAAGGGAATATTGTTTGCTTTAGAAATCTCAAAAAGGCAACCGATGATGCTATTACTCTCTTTTCGAACAAAGAGGCTATAAGTGAAATTATTATGCCTCCATACGAAGAGTTTGTGAAAGATTTTGGACAGGCAATCAATAAACTACACGAGATAGCCCCCACGGTTGATAGTGTTAATGACCTCTTAGACGAACAACAAGAACTTGCCTTTATCACGGCATTTAGGCAGGTTATTCGACTAATAAACAAACTCAGCTCTTTTACGGAGTTTACATACGATGACTTAGGCATAGACGAACAGACGTTCAACGACTACAAAAGTAAGTATCTGGATCTATACGATAAGGTGCGGACGAATCAGTCAAAAGAGAAGGTGTCAATACTTGAGGATATCAACTTCGAATTGGAACTTATCCGTAAAGATGAGATTAATGTAGCTTACATACTTCAACTACTGGCAAAGCTCAAAGGTGAATCAGAAGATAATAAAGACAGCTTGAGAAAAGCCATTGAGTCGTATATTTCTAACGAGGTTACCTTGAGAAGCAAGAGGGAGTTGATAGAGAAATTCTTAGAAGGAAATCTTCTTAATATTGACGATGAAGACAATGTGGAGGAGGATTTCTACAAATTTGTCGAGTCTGAGAGAGTACGAGAAATAGATGAGCTCAGTACAAGTGAAAATCTTGACTCTGAGAAATTAGAACTATTGATTAAAGACTATCTTTTCACGGAAAAGGAACCTCTAACTAAGGATGTTATTGATCTAATGAAACAGCGTCCGAGTCTTAAGGAGAGAAAGAATGCTGCCGAAAGGATAACAGCCAAAATCAAAAAGTACGTTGAAACATTCATAAATGGATTGTAGCTCTAGTAAAATCACCAATTATACATATAAATATCATGACGTTAAAAGATATAATAAATAGAATTGACATATGGGATGAATGGCTTAATAGCTATAAAAATTTTGTGCCAAAATTTATTTCTGAGGCTAAGTCAGGTAAAGATTGGAGTGAATGGGACAAAAAAATATTCTATGAGTTTTTTGAGAGGTCTGCTGATCAATGTGTATCATCTTTAAAACAAGGGTATTTTACCAATGAAGAAAAAAGTAAGCTTAAACAAAACTGGAAAGAGCTATCCCCGTTATTCAAGGAGCTTGCCAATAATCAAACAGAGCCCAATTGGGAATGTTATAATAAAATCAAAACTGCAATCCGAAAACACACATCTCAGGATAGAAGAGCCTCTACGAATCGTATTATAGCCTCATTGCAACCTCAATTGTTATGTACGATAGTTAGTGAACGGCATCTATATGAGTTATTTACCAACTTAAAAAAGAATATCTCTGATGATATACCTGAGTATATAGGTGGAGACTGGTTTCGCAATAGTAATAATATCCTAAACCTATTCAAACAAGAATTCCCAGATGAGGATTATATGAATATTATAACTTATCCTTGGCAAGTACGAGAATTTTTCAAAGCCGATAATGAAAAACAACAAAAAATGCACAATACAGTAGAAGAAACAAAGAAGATTCTTGAGACTAAAAAACAAATCATACTCCAAGGGGCTCCGGGCACAGGAAAAACATACAAAACTGCTGAGTTAGCTGTTGCGTTATGTGATGGTGAAGATAATATTCCAGCTGAACGGAAAGAACTAATGAATCGCTATCGAGAACTCAGTCGTGATGGCAGAATTGCTTTTACAACGTTCCACCAATCTATGGATTACGAAGAATTTGTGGAGGGTTTAAAACCTGTTAGCACTTCAAATGGGGTTACTTTTGAAGCTAAAGCAGGATTATTCAAAGAGATTTGCGATAGAGCTTTGTTGAAAACAATCTCTTTATCTAAAAATATATCTACTGAACTCGAATATGATGACATATATGATAGTTTAATAGAGCTTATACAATCGGGAGAAATAAAAGAACTGCCAACTAAGACTGGACAAAAAATAATAGACTTAAAAATTACAGCACAAAACAATATTCAATTCAACGGGCAAGAAGGCGGCAGTCGCTCATACATGGTTTCAAAAGAGAGACTTAGGAAATTATTTCTGCATTTTGACACAATTACGGCAGTTGATGGTATAAAAAACATCAACGACGAAGTTCGAAATGTTATTGGCGGTTGCCATTCGTCTGCATACTGGGCAGTACTAAAATACATAGTTGATAATAAAAATGGGGTAGATGAGGAGACTGTAGATCTTGATAATTTATCAAACAAGGACAAAGAGTCAGCTGTTCAGGTGTTTATAAATACACCGGCAGAGAAAAGAGCTTCCAATCAAGATACTCAAAATTATGTTTTAATTATTGACGAAATAAATCGTGGAAATATCTCGAAGATCTTAGGAGAACTAATTACTCTATTGGAAGCAGACAAGCGTATCGGAGAGCAAAACGAATTGACGGCCAAATTACCATACTCACAAAAAGAGTTTGGCGTACCCTCTAATCTTTACATTATAGGTACAATGAATACCGCCGACAGAAGTGTTGGATATATCGACTATGCTATACGTCGACGTTTTGGCTTTGTTACCATTAAATCTGATTTTAATGCGATAGCAGATCAATTAGGTGATGTAGTTAAGCCAATCGCAGATATGTTGTATAAATCAGTGGAAAAGCTGATGGAGCAGGTAAGTCCAGAGTTCAATGCAGAGGATCTTATGATCGGGCATAGCTATTTTATTGCCAAAGATGTGCCTGAACTTGAAATGAAGCTTGAATATGAGATCAAACCACTATTGCGAGAATATGCAAATGATGGTATATTGAATTTACAGAAGGATAGTAAAACTAAAAAATATACCTCAATAGAAGAATTGTCAATAAATAATCAGCAACCATCTGATGCAAAGTAACGTCAATATAGAGATACAGGAGCAAAGAGATTCTGAACAGTTGGCTGTCGATTGTAATAAGAGAAGAGCTCTTATCGATATACTGAACTCGAATGATTATAACCCTAATAACCCTGAAAAGTTATTAGGTGTAGATTGGTGTGACCGAAAACAAACAAAGATTCGAGCAAAGTATTTTATAGGGTTGAAATGGATTAAAGAGAGGGAGAATTTTTTATATGTAAGACCCAAAATCAACAATCTTGATTTTATGACAATGTTTATGCACTGTTTTGATAATGATTGCAGAGACGTATCATCAAAATTAGGTAGAATATACAGTATCGACTTTAATGCTGCACCCATAAAGATTGACACTGCTCAATCTATTCTTACACCAATGTTAGTAGTTCACTTTCTGAAACTAACGGAACAGATTGTCAAGAAGGGACTTAAATTCAACTACATTCAACGAGAAGAGAATCTTAACAGCAAGATTAAAGGCAAGGTTTTACTCAACCAAACCTTAAAGCGTAATTATAGTATTGGTAGAAGTGATAGAACAATATGCAGATATCAAGATTACTCTATTGACTGTATCGAGAATAAGATACTCAAAAAGACACTAGTATTTATAAATAGGTTTATCAACATATACAATGATATAAGTTGTTCTGCGGATCTAAAAAAGATGACAACCTATTGCCTTGGTGCAATGACCACCATTGATGATTGCTTGCCTTCACAAGCGATTAAGCAGTTTAAAATAAACCCACTATACAAAGAGTACTCAGAAGCTTTAAAGGTTGCACAATTAATTTTAAAGAGATTTAGCTACGATATTGAGCAAATAAATAAGGAGTCTGAAAAATTACTACCTCCGTTTTGGATTGACATGTCTTTGCTATTTGAGCTATACATCTACAGTAAACTAAAATCAGCATATAAAAACCAAATTGATTATCATGTCAGCACATATGGTAATGAAATAGATCTTGTTAAATATGATGAAAAAGTGATTATTGATGCAAAATACATCCCCCTATGGGAGAACAATATTCATCATGATAATGTAAGACAATTATCGGGATATGCCCGTAACACTGCTTTGAGGAAAAAAATCACAAAGATTGACTGCGATGAGACAACAATCATTGATTGTTTGATTATCTATCCGCACAAAAATGGTGTAGATAGGTTTCCAGAAGAGATTTTAATTAAGAAGGAGATGGAAATAGGAACATATCTTAAATTTCATAAGCTGTCAATTAAACTACCAACTAAGAGTAATGCTAAACAAAGCAATAGAGATAGCAACTAAAGCCCATGAGGGACAAGTTGATAAAGCAGGAAAACCGTATATTGGTCATCCGTTGCGTGTGATGAATATGGGAGTTACTAATGACGAAAAGATTGTCGGGGTACTACACGATGTGGTAGAGGATAGTGATTGGACTTTTGAGCAGTTGGCAACCGAGGGCTTTTCAGTTGAGGTAGTAGAAGCCCTTCGCTGTGTCACTAAGTTGTCGGAGAGTGAGTCGTACGATAAGTTTATCGAGCGAATTAAGGCAAATCCATTAGCTGTGAAAGTTAAACTTAATGACTTGACAGATAATATGGATGTGCGCCGATTAGCTTATATCTCCGAGAAGGACGTGAAGCGATTGCGCAAATATCTGAAAGCATATAAGCAACTATTAGGCGAACCTACCTACTCCGTCGAGGCATGTAGAGTTGATTATCCAAACGCCTATATGCCGTGGACGCAGGAAGATGATAATAAATTAGAACGGCTCTTTTGTGAGGGGAAAACCACTAAAGAGCTATCCGGTATTTTCCAACGCAAACAAGGTGCAATACGTTCTCGTGTAAAGAAATTAGAGTTAGAAGAAAAATACAAATGAAGACAGATTATAAAGTCGGCGAATTAATATATGATGCAAATATTTACGATGGATTGAATACCTTTCTCTCAGATTTGCAATTCTACAAAAAGTGGCTTCCAACTAACAAAGATGCACAAATACTTGAACTTTGCTGTGGAACAGGAAGGCTTACACTACCGATTGCAGAGGATGGATACAATATTAGCGGAGTAGATTACACTCCGTCAATGCTCGAACAGGCTAAATTAAAAGCAACTGAGGCTGGATTAGAGATTAATTTCATTGAAGCGGATATTAGGACACTCGATTTACAAGAGAAATTCGACCTTATTTTTATTCCGTTTAACTCAATCCACCATTTATACCGAAACGAAGATTTGTTTAAGGCGTTAGTGTGTGTTAAACACCATCTCAAAGAAAGTGGGCTATTTCTGTTGGATTGCTTTAATCCCAACATTCAGTATATTGTCGAGAACGAAAAAGATCAAGTCGTGATTGCTGAGTATACAACGGACGATGGTCGAAATGTTTTGATAAAACAAACAATGCAATACGAGAGTGCAACCCAAATCAATCGTATTCAGTGGCACTATTTCATAAACGGTGAGTTTCATTCAACCCAGAATTTGGATATGCGATTGTTTTTTCCACAAGAATTGGATTCATATTTGGAGCAAGCCGGATTTAACATTATTCACAAGTTTGGAGGTTTTGAAGAAGAATCGTTTGACGACAAATCGGAAAAACAGATATATGTTTTGTCATTAAGCCATTTGGGAGATAATGATAAGTGATGCAATAACAGAGGAACAGAGCCCAGATTTTGAAACATGGGATAATAGAGTAAATTCTTTATCTGAATTCATTTCTGAGAATTTTTTATTACTGTACAAAAGCACTACAAATAATCAAATATGCAGTATGTTTGTACAAAAGTTCTGCACTTTCTTTGATCCATTTGCTTCATTTTTCATATCTTTGCTCCCACAAACTATTTGTACCCAAGTACGGTAAGGAGCAGTAAATCAGTCCTCTGAAATTAACTCCTACGACTGTACAAACGGGCTGAAAAACGGCGGTACAACACGTATGTTGAAAAGACTGAAAACCAACACATTGAATTTCCCGGTACTTTCAATGTAATTGTAAAAATCAGGTTTGTACCGTTTAAAAGAGCAAAACGCTAACACTCAATAGTGTAAATATGCTGCATCGGGAAATAGAAGCCAATAAAAAGCAATTAATCCTTATTAGTGACGATAGTTTGAGATTGTACCAAAACTTATGTAGGCTAATTTTTGCCTACATAACAGCTTACATTAGAATAGAGGTTATCCACTATTTTGTTTATTCCTGCCTTTCACCCGGTTAACTTCCTATTCACCAATAGCTTAATAATAAGTATTTTAATGCTAACCGCTTCATATATGGCAATAAAAAAAGGCTATCTATCCCAGACAGCCAATCTTTTGTTAACCTTAAATCTAATACTATGAAAAACACATTGCAAAGATACGGACTTCTGGTAATTTTGCAAATTTACAAAGCAAAACAGGATATCTTATAACATGGTTTAATAGAAGAACCATGACGTTAACATTTAGTCTTTCTTTCGTTAACATTTAACAGACTTATAAAGATTTAGCGAAATAGAAGATACATAGATGCTAAAGTCAGGCAAATGGTGCTAAAGAGGGTTTATTCGGATAACAAATTCCCCAATAAACTGTTTTTGAGGATAATAATCCTCAAAAATAATCCTATATGAACAGATTTGAAAATAAAACAGCCGTTATCACGGGCGCTGCCGGTGGAATTGGCGAAGCAACCACACGCCGCATTGTATCCGAAGGTGGGAAAGTTGTTATAGCCGACCATTCAAAAGAAAGAGCAGAACAACTTGCTACCGAACTCAATGCTTTAGGAGCAGATGTACGCCCGATCTATTTTTCTGCAACAGAATTGCAGAGTTGCAAAGAGTTGATCGCCTTTGCCATAAAAGAATACGGGCAGGTAGATGTATTGGTAAACAACGTAGGAGGTACAAATCCTAAACGGGATACCGACATTGAGACACTGGACATAGATTACTTCGACGAAGCTTTCCATCTTAATTTATCTTGTACCATGTACCTGTCCCAACTGGTTATCCCCATAATGAACGCACATGGCGGTGGCAATATTGTGAACGTAGCCTCAGTCAGTGGAATTACAGCTGATGCGAACGGCACTCTTTATGGAGCAAGCAAAGCAGGAGTCATCAATCTGACCAAATACATTGCGACACAAACAGGAAAGAAAAACATACGATGCAATGCTGTAGCCCCGGGACTGATTCTCACACCTGCAGCATTAAACAACCTGAATGAAGATATACGGAACGTATTTCTCGGACAATGTGCGACACCATATTTAGGAGAACCGCAAGACATCGCCGCAACAATTGCTTTTCTGGCTTCCGAAGACGCGCGATACATTACCGGGCAAACAATAGTAGTAGACGGCGGTCTGACCATACACAATCCAACGGTAAACCTGGCATAAAAGATTCTCCTTTTACCCCAAACATATTATATCCCAAACAGTAGAAAAGTGCTGTTTGGGAAAAATATTTCTCTTTTCCTCTCGATGTTACCGATAAGAAACATATTTTTGTGACCGATCAGTAACAATAATATAAAGTCATGGAAAAAGAGTTTATCAAAAACAGACAGGTAACAGAGCTAATCCTCATCAAAGCAGTAGACGAATTAATCGAAGAGAAAGGTTTCGAAGGATTAGGCATCAATGCAGTAGCAGCAAAAGCAGGAGTATCAAAAATGTTGATCTACCGTTATTTCAACTCTTTAGAAGGTCTGATAGCAGCATATATCGGCCAACATGATTATTGGATTAACTTTGACGGAGCACTACCGGATAAAAACCACCTTGGTGAATTCATCAAAGAGATGTTCCGGAAACAAATCATAATAATGCGAAAAAGCTACACTTTGAAACGGCTATACAGATGGGAACTCACATCAGACAACAATTTTATAAAAGACCTCCGCGAGAAAAGAGAAGCCAAAGGCATTTGGCTGATAGATGCTGTAAGCAAACTGTCAAAACACCCGCAAAAAGAAATAGCAGCCCTTGCCACTATCATTACAGCAGCCATCAGTTATCTCACGTTGCTGGAAGAAAACTGTTCTACCTTCAATGGTCTCAAACTTCAGGAAGAGAGCGGTTGGAAAGAACTGGAAGACGGAATCAACATATTAGTGGACCTATGGTTAGAAAAGCAATAACAAAAAATGAAAAAGATGATAACGATTGGAATTTGCATACTGGCAATATTACTCAACGGATGCAATAAAGATATAATAGAATACAGCAATAACGATCTCAGATCGGCCTATTAATTATGGAAACAATAACAGATGACTATCTATTCATGATAGAACAAGCCACAAAAGCTCCTTCGGGACATAACACCCAACCTTGGTTATTTCGTATCGTAGAAGCAGGTATTGAGATTCATCCGGATAAAACTAAAACACTATCAATTGTGGATGGAAACCGGCGTGAAATGTTCATCTCCCTGGGATGTGCAACTGAAAATTTGTGCCTGGCTGCACAAACTAAAGGATATTCAACCCAAGTAAACATTGCAGATAATGGGAATATCACAGTAAAACTCCAGCCCAATGCAGGCGTAATTACCCCTTCTTCTATCATTGGACAAATTGGCAAGCGGCAAACCAACAGAAGTATATATACAGGACAACTGATTCCGGAAGAAATGATACATAAGTTGCTTTCAATACCGAAAGCAGCAACAGCACACCTCCATTGCTGGAAAATCGGAACGCCTGAGTTCGACAGAGTTCGTTACTATGTTCTGAGGGGGAATACAATCCAGATGACCGACTTCCACTTCAAGAATGAGTTGAAAAACTGGATGAGATTCAATAAGAAGCATGCAGAATCGACTAAAGATGGTTTAAGTTATGCCGTTTTTGGTGCACCTAACTTACCACAATGGTTATCTCGCCGCATCATGAATGCTTGTCTGACTCCCAAAATACAAAATAAAAGTGATGAAAAAAAGCTCCGATCGTCTTCACACATCATGCTGTTCTGTACCGAGAAAGATACTCCGAAAGATTGGATTAATCTGGGAAGATCTTTAGAGTGCTTTCTGCTGAAAACAACGGAAATCGGTGTGTCCACCGCTTTTATCAATCAGCCATGCGAAGTGGAAATCCTCTCTGAACAAATGCAAAGAGAACTGCTAAACAATAAAAAAACTGAAATACCGTGTGTTTTACTCCGTATGGGATATAGCAGTCCAATGCCCTACTCGCCAAGAAAAAATCTTCATGAAGTGCTGATGCCCTAAAAACTTCCTTTTATAAAACCTAAACCTTTGGACAATTGTTAGTATCTTCGCCCTACATTTTAAATCTGAAATATCGTTTTACCAATTAAAAGAATCCAATGATTATTCGTACCATACTCGATACAGACCTTTACAAATTCACTACCTCGTATGCTTACATTAAACTATTCCCGTATGCGATGGGCACTTTCAGTTTCAAAGACAGGGATGAAACTGAATACAGCGACGAGTTTGTAGAAAGACTGAAAACTGAAATCAGTCGCTTATCGCATGTAGCACTGACCGGAGAAGAACTGGAGTACATGGTGAAGAACTGCCGTTTCCTCCCCAGAGTCTATTGGGAATGGCTCTCTTCTTTCCGTTTCCAACCGGAAAAAATAGAAGTCCGTTTGGACGGAGATCGACACCTCCACATAGAGATCAGTGATTACCTTTATAAGGCAACGCTTTATGAAGTACCTTTACTTGCCATCGTTTCCGAGATAAAGAATCAATCATCCGGCAATATCGCCAGTATGGGAGATATCTTGTGTAAACTATCCGAAAAGGCAGAACTATCCAACAAGCATCAACTGTTTTTCTCTGAATTCGGAACACGGAGACGCTTCTCATTCGACGTGCAGGATCAAGTCATCGGACACCTGAGACAAACAGCCCGCTATTGCATCGGCACCTCCAACTGCCATTTCGCCATGAAATACGGCATGAAACCCATGGGTACACATCCGCATGAATGGTTCATGTTTCATGGAGCACAATTCGGTTATAAACACGCCAATTACATGGCTCTTGAAAATTGGGTAAATGTATACGACGGGGACCTCGGCATCGCCTTGTCCGACACCTATACATCTGCCATCTTTTTAAGCAACCTGAGTCGCAAACAAGCCAAATTGTTTGATGGTGTAAGATGTGACTCAGGCGATGAATTCAGGTTTATCGACCGATTGACTGCCCGTTACAAAGAGTTAGGCATTGACTCGACTACCAAGACAATCGTATTCAGCAATGCACTGGACTTTGACAAAGCACTGGACATTCAGGAGTATTGCCGGGGAAAAATCCGCTGTTCATTCGGTATCGGCACAAACCTGACTAATGATACCGGATTCAAGCCATCAAACATCGTCATGAAGCTATCGCAGTGCAAGATGAACCTGAATCAGGAATGGCGCGAATGCGTGAAGCTATCAGATGACATAGGGAAACATATCGGCAGCCCGGAAGAGGTACGTGCCTGTTTATACGATTTGCGGCTGGAATAAACTCCAACCGCAAATGCATTTTATCATAACAGTGCTTTGATAGCGTCCGTTATCTCTTTATCGGTTTTCTCCATTCCATATCCCTGAATGACTTTTCTGACCACCCGGTCCTGATCTAATATAAAGAAGAAAGGTGCCGCGCCATATGTCCGGTATGACTTGACAATACCTTCATCACCACATAAGAATCTATAGTTTATCTGGTTCTTATCCGCATAAGTCCGCAGCGAATGAGGTTTGCGTCCCCAAGTTTCTATAGAAACCACTTCAAATTCATCGGCATTAAACTTCTCTTTCAGCCCGTTCAGAAAGGGAATGGATGCATGACAAGCACCGCATCCGATACCGGTCAGATTCACTAAAAGCACTTTACTCTTAAGATTAGATAACGACACCGGATTCTCGTACATATCTTTCAACATCCAGTCGGGAGCTTTCTTCCCTATAAGTTCTCTTGCCGAAAGTTGGGTAGTCTTTCCTTTCTCACCATACTTGCGGATTTCATAGTCTTGGGGCAAATAATCATATAAGTTAAAATCGGCCATGGACAATTGATTCAACACTACATCCGAACATATATTGGCAGAAATCTGATGCGACATTTCCCTGCGGACTTTATAAGGCAAATCATCCGATTTATTAATCCACAGTTCGTAAATCGAGGTCGGGTCCTCTAAGTCAAAAGGAGGTTTCGGTATATAATATGCCTTTCCAAAAAATTCAACCTGTTTGTCTTCATGTATCACCAACTTGAAGTAATACGCTTCTCCTAAATCCTTCCATTCGGTTGTGATGCTATCCCCCGTACTCAAAGCATATCCGATGATATTCCGGCTGTAACAGAAAAACGGAGGACCCACCAACCTGAAAGGAAGTTTTCTGGTCGTGAAATCATCGATCATAATCCCTTTATGCTCATGAAAACTTATCATTTTCACTTTTCCATCATAACCAAATTCAAATCGTGTCGTATCTTTGGCGTTAAGAGCCACATAACTTGCACCGATAGTCGAATCAGAAGGATTAGTGTATTCTTTAATAAACCGAAAAGAATTAGTTATAGCAGTCGTATCACCGGGTTGCCAGGACTGAGATTGTTCATGGTAAGAAGCTGATTCTACCTTATCAAGATTACTTAGAACTTTTTTCAAATAAGTTCTCATATCCACATCATTCTTACCACAGACATTCATGACTAATAAGAATGAAATAACAGATAATAAAATGGACTTCATAGTACTTTATATTTTAGACATACACAAATATAGCCAATGAAAGTAGAAATCAACAACCGGCATCTTAACTTTTATACTTAATAATAATATTATAATATCTACTAACTTTTCATAGAAAGTCAGAGTTTTAAAAGCCTAAAAACAAACAGATGCATATATCTCTATTTTAACATCAAAAAAAAACTATTTTCCCTTTTTGAACAACACACTTTATATTAAAAACCGGTGCAGCAGAAGAATACAACGCATAGATATGACATTTACATACAGAAAGTTGCCTCATATTGAGTAAATATGCTATTTCATATAACAAAAGACCTTACTCTTTTCCAAAAAGAAGTAAGTGTTTTCCCGAAAAGAAGTTAGTCTTTTATTCGGAAGAAGCTAATCTTTTGTCCGAAAGAAGTTAATAACGCAAAAAGAAGGCGTAAAATACAAGTTTCCTGAAATTATCGGAGGCTTCAGAAGGGATATGTGTCAACTATCATTTTAAAGGTTCAATCCGACCTACAACGACAGAAGATGTCTAAAAACAAGGATCACCAACCATATGCTTGATAAAAAGGTAAAATCACATCATTTTGATTCTGTCTGATGGGAAAATAAGAGTCTTTTCGGAAGCAGTCGCAAACGAGGCCGGAAAGAAACGAATACAGACCGTATTGAAAATACAGAATGATACTTCATTGTGTATCTGTCAAAATGCAAATTTTCGCCTCAGCCGTTTTCCTTTCCTCTGCTCTTTACCACTCTTACTTCTTCCGCACCAAAAACTGCCTGATCTTCTCCCTGTCTCCTACCACCCAAACCAAATCTCCCAATTGGAAAACTGTAGCCTGATTCACCGGAACCAATTCACCCTCCCGTTCAAGGGCTACGACGAGACTATCATATCTTTTTCCTAACCGGGACTGGGCAATGCTTTTGTTCAGAAACGGAAAATCTTCATCTACCGTGAATGAATGAAGCGTCACATCTTGTTTTATGTTCTTTTCATCCGGCAAATCCTGTCTGTTCTCAAGTTCCGTCCGGAACTCTTGCAGCTGTCCGCCTGTTCCGACCACTACTAACTTATCCTGCGGATAAATTCGTTCGGAACTTTGTGGAATGTATATTCTCCGCTCCCCTCTGACAATACTTACTATATTGACACCAAACTCCCGCCTGAAAGGGAGTTCATCCAATGACTTACCGATATAAGACGAATAAGGAGACACCCAAACGGAGGTCAACTCAACATCTTTGTCATTAAACTCACTGTTAAAACGACTTTTCAGAGGATAACGTTTGCGGGCAGCTTCTTCCCTTCCGTTCAAATTGGTCAGGAAGTGTGTTTCCAGATGCGAATATTGCGTGAGATTCTCCCTGAAAATAAGAATCAATGCCAATATGGCAACGGCTATCACAATGCCTATCCCATAATTGAGGCTGAAGTAACTGATAACGACCCCTGCAATGAAAAAGACGGCAACCGACACACGGAACAAAATCAGCGCGACCAACCGTCCGTGATTGTAATTATCATCATTCCACAACTTTAAAAATACATCAGGGGAATTATACTTATCTGAAACAAGTGCCCACAGGAAAGGTGTCATCAACAGAAGTGTGACCAGACACATCCCTATGTTTACCCATCGCCCGGGAGCATCGAACATCTCATTTATCGTGGGATAAACAGTTTGCACAGACAATAACCAAATCGCCGTGAGAAGGACACTATAGATAATCACTCTTCCGACAATCGTCTTCAACAACCGCTTCCAATCGCTGTCATGATTGACCGTCTTCTTACCGGAAGCATAGCGGTCCAGACTTTCCCTGGTTTTAGGCGGAAGTATTTTATAAAGCCATTCGGCAAACGGATTTGCCAACCGGATGAAATAAGGAGTTGTGAATGTAGTAATCACCGATACCGCAACAATAATCGGAGGGATAAAACTATCCAGTACTTTGAGTGAAGCCCCCAGCCCTGCGATAATGAAAGCGAACTCTCCTATCTGAGCAAGGCTGAATCCTGACTTGACGGAAACCTTCAACGGTTCACCGGATAATAAAACTCCCAATGAAGAAAATATGGATTTACCCACAAGAGTTACCAAAGTAATGATGACCACCGGCCAGGCATACTGCACCAAGACAGCCGGATTGACCAACATACCGACAGAGACAAAGAAAATAGCTCCGAAAAGATCTTTCACCGGCTGGATGATATGTTCTATGTGTTCGGCCTCAACCGTCTCGGCAAGGATAGATCCCATAATGAAAGCACCCAGTGCAGCCGAGAATCCTGTACGGGTAGCCAACACAACCATTCCCAGACAAAGTCCCAGCGAAACGATCAGTAAGGTTTCGTTATTCATCAGCCGTTTTGCTTTTTTCAAAAAGAACGGAAGGATAAATATCCCAATCAGGAACCATAGGATCAGAAAGAAAACAACCTTCAACACACTCATCAACAGCTCTTCACCTACAAACTCCTTACTCACTGCCATTGTAGAAAGGATGACCATCATCAGGATAGCGATCAGATCTTCAACTACCAATGTCCCGAATACAACACCCGTGAAGCGTTGGTTACGTAAGCCGAGATCATCAAACGCTTTGATAATAATCGTTGTTGACGACATAGACAACATACCCCCCAGAAAAATAGAATTCATTGTGCTCCAACCTAACAGATGTCCTACCATATAACCGATCAGCAACATGCTGATAACTTCGGTGGTTGCCGTGATAAAGGCAGCTGACCCGACATTTATTAATTTCTTAAAACTAAACTCCAACCCAAGGGCGAAAAGTAAAAAAACAACTCCTATCTCAGCCCAGATATTGATGTTCTCAATATCACCTACAGTCGGGAAAATCTGCACGTAAGGTCCCGCCAATAATCCGGCGACGATATATCCCAGTACCAAGGGTTGTTTCAACCATTTGAACAAAAGAGTAATGATACTTGCGGACATCAGTATTAGGGCAAGGTCGGCAATTAAGGTAGGTAAGTGTGACATGGCATGTATATTTCGTTAGTAATTCATTCCGTTTATGCTCTTTTATTTGTAAAAAAGAACAATCGACAGTCTATTTGTGTTTCGTCTATATGACATTTATTTTGAAACAAAGCGCCGTTGGTCATTGCACAAAATTGAACTTTTCGTGCAAAAAGTATCCACTCTATCCAATATTTCTCTATATTTGTCCCCGAATTGGTTCGGAATCCGTGGTCAACGGACGAAGATTAAAAGGGAATCGGGTGTAAATCCCGGACAGTCCCGCTGCTGTGAAGCTCTATATAACATCTTATCAATAAACCAATTACAAACCACTGACGGAAAAAGAAACGTCGGGAAGGTCCGATAAGATGTAGAGTCAGTCAGAAGACCTGCCATTCAATGAATAAGAGCTTTTTTACCTCGTGGGTTAGGAAAGAAAGCATCGTTGTTAAGCCCCAAATCGTAGAAATACTGTGTTTTCATCGGGTGGACTCATGTCCGCAGGGTGGAAAGCATGAATATGTGTATTCCATTTAATTGAGAAATGAATATGATTAAAAGAATCTTAGTCGCCAACCGCGGCGAAATAGCCGTGAGGGTGATGCGCTCCTGCCGGGAGATGGAAATAACGAGCATTGCCGTTTTCTCGGAAGCGGACCGAACAGCGAAGCATGTGCTCTATGCCGACGAAGCTTACTGCATCGGCCCGGCAGCATCGAAAGAGAGTTATCTGAATATAGAAAAGATTATCGAAGTGGCAAAGTCGTGCCGCGCAGACGCCATCCACCCGGGATACGGGTTCTTGTCCGAAAATGCAACCTTTGCCCGTCGTTGTCGTGAAGAGGGGATCATCTTCATCGGTCCGGACCCGGAAACCATGGAGGCGATGGGAGATAAAATTTCGGCACGTATCAAGATGATAGAAGCCGGTGTACCGGTGGTTCCGGGTACTCAAGAAAACCTGAAGAGCCTTGAAGAAGCGGTAGAACTCTGCAATCAAATCGGTTATCCGGTAATGCTGAAAGCCTCGATGGGAGGTGGCGGAAAGGGTATGCGGCTGATTCATCGTGCAGATGAAGTGGAAGAGGCCTACACAACCGCCAAGAGCGAATCACTTTCGTCATTCGGCGACGACACAGTTTACCTGGAGAAATTTGTAGAAGAACCGCATCACATCGAGTTCCAGATTCTGGGCGACAAGCATGGCAACGTGATTCATCTGTGCGAACGTGAATGTTCGGTGCAACGCCGCAACCAGAAGATTGTGGAAGAGAGCCCTTCGGTGTTCGTCACTCCTGAACTACGCCGGGATATGGGAGAAAAAGCAGTGGCCGCCGCCAAAGCCGTGAACTATGTCGGAGCGGGAACCATCGAATTTCTGGTGGACAAGCACCGCAACTATTACTTCCTGGAAATGAACACGCGCCTGCAAGTGGAACATCCGATTACCGAAGAGGTAGTCGGCGTAGATTTAGTGAAAGAGCAGATTAAAGTGGCCGAAGGACAGGTGTTGCAACTGAAACAGGAAGATATCCAGCAACGCGGACATGCCATCGAATGCCGCATCTGCGCAGAAGATACAGAAATGAACTTCATGCCCAGCCCGGGTGTCATCAAGCAGATTACGGAGCCAAACGGCATCGGGGTGCGCATCGACAGCTATGTATACGAAGGTTACGAGATTCCGATTTATTATGACCCGATGATCGGCAAGCTGATTGTATGGGCAACCACACGCGAATACGCCATCGAACGGATGCGCCGTGTACTCCACGAATATAAGCTGACAGGAGTAAAGAACAACATCAGTTATCTGCGCGCCATCATGGATACTCCCGACTTTGTGGAAGGGCATTACGATACGGGATTCATCAGCAAAAACGGGGAAGTGCTCCAACACTGCATCACCCGTACCAGCGAACGTGCAGAGAACATCGCACTGATCGCCGCTTACATGGATTACCTGATGAACCTGGAGGAGAATAACAGCGGACTGGCTGCGGACAACCGCCCGATCAGCAAATGGAAAGAATTCGGACTGCACAAAGGGGTATTAAGAATATAGAAGAGTATGGAAATACATATAGGGAATCGCGTGGCCGAGATAGAACTGGTCAGCAAAGAAGATAACAAAGTGGTACTCACCATCGACGGAAAAACGTTCGAAGCGGACGTTGTCATGGCAGAGAACGGGAATTGCAACATCCTGATGGACGGACGCAGCTCCAACGCCCAACTGATTCGCAAAGAGAACGGAAAGAGTTACAAAGTGAATACACACTACAGCAGTTTCAATGTCGAGATTGTGGACAGTCAGGCAAAATATCTGCGGATGCGCAAGAAAGGTGAAGAAACACAGAACGACCGCATCATTTCGCCCATGCCGGGCAAGGTAGTGAAAATCCCCGTCAGTGTGGGACAGGAGATGAAAGCCGGAGAAACTGTCATCGTCATCGAAGCGATGAAGATGCAGAGTAACTACAAGGTGACTTCGGACTGCCGGATTAAAGAGATTCTGGTACAGGAAGGTGATAATATCGCCGGAGACCAGACGCTGATAACGTTAGAATAACGAATAATAGAAAGACAATGGAAGAAGTAAATAAAGCCTATGCCACGTTCGAAGAGCGTGACCGTATCGCTTCCCAAGGCGGAGGCGCTGCCAAGATTGAAATACAACATGCGAGCGGAAAGATGACTGCCCGCGAACGCATCGATATGTTACTGGACAAGGGAACATTTGTGGAACTTGACAAGCTGATGGTGCACCGCTGCACCAACTATGGCATGGACCGTAACAAGGTTCCGGGCGACGGTGTGGTGTCGGGTTACGGAAAGATCGACGGCCGTCAAGTGTTTGTCTACGCTTACGACTTCACCGTTTACGGTGGTTCACTCTCGGCATCGAATGCCAAGAAGATAGTCAAGGTACAACAACTGGCTTTGAAGAATGGCGCGCCGATCATCGCACTGAACGACTCGGGCGGTGCACGTATCCAGGAAGGAATCGAAAGCCTGTCGGGCTATGCCGACATCTTTTACCAGAACACGATGGCAAGCGGCGTGATCCCGCAGATTTCGGCTATCCTCGGTCCATGCGCCGGAGGTGCCTGCTACTCTCCGGCACTGACGGATTTCATCTTTATGGTGAAGGAGAAAAGCCATATGTTCGTCACCGGACCGGATGTGGTAAAGACGGTGATCCACGAAGAAGTCAGCAAAGAAGAACTGGGCGGTGCCATGACGCACAGCAGCAAGAGTGGTGTAACGCATTTCATAGCAAACACCGAGGAAGAATTGCTGATGTCGATCCGCGAGCTGCTCTCCTTCCTCCCGCAAAACAATATGGACGAAACGCGCAAGCAGAACTGCACCGATGACATCAACCGCGAAGATGCATCACTCGGCAGCATTATCCCCGCCGACCCGAACATACCGTATGATATGAAAGAGATCATCGAACGGGTTGTTGACGAGGGCTACTTCTTTGAAGTGATGCAGAACTTTGCCAAAAACATCATCATCGGTTTTGCCCGCTTAGCCGGACGCTCGGTAGGTATCGTGGCCAACCAGCCGGCATACCTGGCGGGTGTGCTCGACATCGATGCCAGCGACAAGGCAAGCCGTTTCATCCGCTTCTGCGACTGTTTCAACATTCCTCTGATTACGTTCGAAGACGTTCCGGGCTTCCTGCCGGGATATACGCAGGAGAACAACGGCATCATCCGCCACGGTGCCAAAATAGTGTATGCCTTTGCCGAGGCCACAGTGCCCAAGCTGACTGTGATCACCCGCAAGGCCTATGGTGGCGCTTACATCGTGATGAACTCCAAGCAGACGGGGGCGGACGTGAACTTTGCCTACCCGAGTGCGGAAATTGCCGTGATGGGTGCCGAGGGAGCTGTAAACATCCTGTTCCGCAAGGCGGACGCAGAGAGCAAAGCCAAAGAACTGGATGCCTACAAAGAGAAGTTTGCCACTCCATACCAGGCTGCCGAACTGGGATTCATCGACGAGATCATCCTGCCGAAGCAAACCCGTAAACGCTTGATACAGGCATTGGAGATGACGGAAAACAAAATGCAGACGAATCCGCCGAAGAAACACGGAAACATGCCGCTGTAGGCACAGCAGGCGGACCAAGCAGAGAGAGGGTATATGCGCGGGGGCAAGGCGACCGGAACAAGATTTCGCACGTCTCCCCGCATTTTTCAGGAAGTTTTATCCTATATTTGCGTCAGCTAACTCCAAAACCTTTCATCTTATGCCCACTAAGCGCCTTTTCGTCCCCGATGACATTCTCCGTCCGGCACAGCCGGGTGAAAACAAGAACATACGCCTGCTCCAATACGTCAACTCTACCACACAGGAAAACTTCGACGCTTTCCTGACGCACCATGCCCTGGTATACATCCTCTCCGGGGTGAAGCAGATCAAGGTAGGGAGCAATCAGTTTGACATCCGCCCCGGAGAACTGTTTCTGATACCAAGGGGAGAGTACGTGATGTCGGAATACATTACCGGCGAACATGGGTTCCGCAGCCTGATGTTGTTTTTCAGCAAACGGGTTGCGCAAGGACTGGCCGAACAACTGAGCGGATGTTTGCCGGAACGTATATCGGAAAGGATGCCGACAAAAAGAGAAGCCATAAAGATCATTCCCCACAACCGGGAAATAGAGAAACTGTTTTCTTCGTTGGAGGAATACAGCAAGAGTAAGAGTCCGTTTATGTGCGAACTGATCCGGCTGAAATTTACCGAACTGGTATACCTGCTTCTGGACAGTCCTTACCGGCAACTGATAGCTTCCTTCCTCCTGGATGCGGCACGAAGCGAAAGCCCGGCACTGTCAGCCGTGCTCGACCGGCATTTGTATTCCCCGGCCACCGTCAACGAACTGGCTATGCTTTCCGGCAGAAGCCTGTCGAGCTTTAAGCGGGAGTTTGCCCAGGAATATGGTGAAGCTCCCCGCGGATGGATACGCAGAAAAAAACTGGAACGCGCTGCTTATCTGCTCGACACGTCGGACAAAACGATCGAAGAAGTAACGGACGCGAGCGGATTTGTAAGTGCGGCACACTTTGCCCGGCTCTTTAAAGAGCAATATCAGATGACACCTACTGAATATAGGGGGAGGAATGATGAATGATGGGCGAAAAGCGATGAACGATGGACGAGAAGTGAGGAACGGAGATGATCGAAGACCTATATATAAGGTGTGGGAAGCTGCCGGAACGAAGCATTCGTAAACGTACCCTGAACCAAACAGACCGGAGACTGAACCAAACGGGCAACAACCCGTTCTCTATTTGCCTGTATCTTTGCTGCATGAAATTCATCTTATGAAATACAAGATCAGCTTATGAAAACTAAATTCTTTACTCCCATCCTATTGATCACCTTCTCGGCTACCGCTCTGTGTTGCCAAAGCAAAAAACAAAACCAGCCGGCGGAAGAGGCACAGCAACCGGAAACAACGATCATCAGTGACAGCATTCGTTTCTGCGAAAGCACGTACCCCTATCAGGGAGGTATCCTGATCGCCAACTTCGGAACGGAGCAGCTCAATCCACTCAACACGGAAGGCAGGGGATACATCGCCTACCATAAAGATAACCGGACGGAAATCCTGATTCCTGCCGACGGCAACCTCTCCGGACCGAAAGGAATGTTTGTTCGTGACGAGCACCTGTTCATCTGCGACGTCAACAAAATCGTAGTCTACAACCTACAAGCACCGGAGAAAGCACCGCAAGTCGTCCTGCTGCCCGAAGGCAACCTTTTCGTAAACGACCTCGTGGCGGAAGGGAATACACTTTATGCTTCTGTCACCAATACAGGAAAAATCTTCAGCATCGACATCAGTGACCCGGGCGCAGTAGGGATTCCTGCCGAATGGGTGAGCATCGCCGGACCTAACGGGCTGATTATCGAAAACGGAACCATGTACGTCGCCTCTTATCCCGCTGACGGGAAGACAACGGACAACAATGTCATCTATCAGATTACCGACCTGAGCAAACCCGTTCCGGAGAAGTTCATCACCACCCCGGGACAATATGACGGTATCGCCCTCTCTGCCGACAAGAAAACGATGTACATCACCAACTGGACACCCGCACAAGTTTGTGCCGTCGACATGAATACCCGAAAGATCACGCCACTCGACATTAACCCGGAGAAACCGCTGTCCGGCCCGGCAGATATCACGGTAGCCTCCGGAACGATGTATATTCCGGACCTGCCCAACAGCAGGGTCATCGTTTATCCAATGTAAGATTCGGTTCATAATCCGTCATTACTTATACTAAGAATTCCCTTATCCCAGCTTTTCCCATCCATTGAGAAAGTTGAGATAAGGGAATCTTCCGTCTATCGGAAGGCCGTTTTCGGGATGATTATCCTTTCAGGAACTCCGTTCAGAGAGCCCCCCCGATTAACGGTCTATATAACCCCGCGCTCACCGCTCCCGCATCTCTGCCACGAACTCGTCGGTGGTGTAGACCTTCTCTGCCAGCAGGGTGAAGTTGATGAACGCTGCCGTATCGGCGTCCAGTCCGGGGAGCTTGGCAGAGGCCGTGGCGTCAAAGACGACGGCTGCCTCAAATCCGCGTTCCTGCAACTCGCGCAGATGGGACTCCGCGCAGAGGTTGCCGGACATGCCGCACACCACTACCTTGTTCACCCCACGCTTGCGGAGTTGAAGAATCAGGTCATTGTTTTCCTGCCCGTACAGTTTGTGGGGTGCCGTGACGATGATATTCGTGCCCCCGTCGATATAGGGTTTGTAGAGTTCCAGCCAGTCGGCACCCGAACCTTCGAAACCCTCGCCGGTCAACTGTCCCCGGCGTTCGAACATGCCCGTGTCGTGCATCAGTTTCTCGATGGGACCTTCGAAAAGCCATTGGTGATCATGCTTATAGTAATAGTGCGGGGAGATGAATACCAGCATGCCTTTTGCGGCTGCCACCTCGAAGATGCGGCGGAGGTTCTCCACCGTACCATTCTTCTGTATGTTCTCTCCGAAAGCGCCCCAGCCCAGACCGTTCTCGCTCAGGAAATCGTTCTGCGGGTCTGTCATTACAATCGCTGTGTATTCGTCGATGACGAACGGGGTGTTGATACCTTCCATAATCTTTTTTTGTTTTTAGATGTTTATACTCCTTTTAGCTCAGGGTGCGGCGTCGGTGTACCGCTTGTTTTCCGACTTTGCAAAGATCGGCATTCCACACAGGACAGGAAAGGGCCATATGGCCGGATAAGTTAGCAACTCTTCCCGAATAAGAAGAAAATCATGCTATCTTACCCTATGAGGAAAGGAAATGGATCAGAAGAGGGAACGGAGACACCTATTTATATATAAAAGGCTTATAACAAACAGGTTTTAGAGAGTGGAAACGCCACTCTTCCCCGCCTTCGGGAACAATTGCCTATTCAATGTGTGATATCGCTCTTTCCCGAGCAGCGATAAGCACCTATCTTTGCAACATCAGATTTAAACAACTAAAACAATCCCGCGAACGTTATGAAAAAGAATTTATTAATTTTAGTCGCACTGCTGACTTCGGCAACGATCTCGGCACAGAACGGAGGAACCATTATGAAGAAGTATGAGAACCAATTGCCGCAAGCCGGCAGGGGAAATGTGCACGTTGCCTACCAGGGCAAGGCCATCGACCAGATGATTTACGATTTTATGGAAGAACAGGGAATACCGGGCATGACGCTTGCCATCGTACAGGCGCCTTACATCCCCCGGGTGGTGGGCTACGGAGTGACTGATTTCACGAAAGGAAACCTCGCCGCCGCCAAGACGCTCTGGCCCATCGGCCCCATCTCGCAAGGATATGCTGCCGTGGCGGTGATGCAACTCTACGAACGGGGCAAACTCGACCTGAACGACCCCGTCGGCAAGTACCTGAAGGATGTGCCGGAAAGCTGGAAACCGGTCAGCATCCTCCAGTTGATGCAGCACAGCTCGGGCATCGCCGATTACCGCGCGCAGAAGGGTTTCGACGTCTCTGCCGATTATCGTCCGGAACAGTTGATCGAGACCGTAGCCGCACTGCCACTGGCCTTCGAACCGGGAACGGATGTGAAGCAGAGCGCCACGAACTTCCTGCTGCTGACTTCCATCATCGAGAAGGCGGGCAAAATGCCTTACCACGATTTCGTGAAGAAGTATCAGATTGACTACCTGGGACTGCGGCAGACTTTCTTCGGAGAAGACCTGGCGAAAGTAAAACAGGAGGACGTGACCACTACGGGCAACGTGCACCAGACATTCAAGAAGGACCGGGACTATATCAACCCCTCGGAAACAACGACCGGATACGTTGAAAAAGACGGCCGGCTCGTCGCAGCGCCTGCTGTCAGCCCTACGGCACTGAAAGGTTTCTCCGACATCTGGGCATCGGCGGAGAACGTTTCCCATTGGGACATCGGACTGGCGGGAAGCGCCTTGATCGAGAAACCGGAAAACCGTGACATCGTGTACAAACCCACCCGGCTGGCCAACGGCAAGGTGGTCCCCGCCATGGCAGGCTGGCAGTTCTATAACCACAACGGGCTGATGGACATCAAAGGCGACGTGTCAGGACATTCGGCTTTCCTGAGCCGTTTCACCGACGCTTCGGAACTGGTATGCGTCACCCTGCTCGCCAACAAGGAGGGAGTGGATCTGACGAACCTGGGACGGCGCATCGCCGCCGCTTTCGACAGCGCCAAGATGGGCACGGGAGCCAACGACAACCTGCTGTACACCTACGAGAGCCAGTTCAGCGTAGACGAAACCATGGGACGCATCGAGCAGACGCTCCGGGCAATGGGAATCCCTGTCTTCGCCAAATTCGACCACGGAAAGAATGCGGAAGAGGTAGGCTTGACGCTTCGCCCGAACCAGGTGATCGTCTTCGGTTCGCCGAAAGTGGGCACAAAGCTGATGCAGGACAATCCGAGCATCTCGATCGAATTGCCGCTGAAGATCTCCGTTTGGGAGGATAAGAACGGCAGTGTATGGGCCACTTTCCCACAGATGCAGGTGATGGCGGCCGAATACGGGCTGGAAGCGGAACCGGTGATCGGAAAGATGCAGGAATTGCTGGAAAAGATCGTGATTAAGGGGGCAAGCGTGTATTGACTCCATGCCCGAGGGCATTCTTAAAATAAACACAGAAACGGGGAAATCACAAGCGGTTATGGGACAACGTGCAACGTGACTTTCCCCGTTTCATTCGGGTCCTCCCCGTTTCTATTTTCCTCCTACCGGCAGGCAGACTTCAAACCTCGCCCCCTCACCCGCTTCGGACTCCGCACGAATCTCTCCGCCGAAATGTTCCACAATCGTCTTGCAGATGGCAAGTCCCAACCCCGTTCCTTGAACAAAAGAATCTCCTTTATAAAAGCGCTCAAAAACATGCGCGATCACCTCCTCCGACATTCCCTTCCCGGTGTCTTCGACAAACAGCTCTACGTCCTTCTCCCCCCTCCGGCGATAGCCTATCCGGATGCTGCCCCGGCTCGTAAACTTTATCGCGTTATTGATCAGATTGTTCACCACCTGCTCCAGCCTTACCGGGTCCGCAGTAATCGACACATCCTCTGCGGGCAGATCCGCAATCAGTTCTACACCGGGCTTCACGTTCAGACGCTGCATGCGGGCTATGTCGGCAAACATCTTGTTCAGTGAGAAAACCGAAACGTTAAACTCCATGGTGTTCGATTCAATCTTCGAAAGATCCAGAATATCCGAAATCAGGAACATCAGCAACTGCCCGTTCTTCTCTATCAGCGCAGCATACTCCTCGATGTCCTCCGGCCTTAAATCGGACTGCTCGCTCACCAGCAGTGTGGAAAAGCCCACGATGGCATTCAGCGGAGTACGGATCTCGTGACTCATATTGGCCAGGAAAGCACTCTTCAACCGGTCGCTCCGCTGTGCCTTCCGGAGGGCATCGTTCAGCCTGTCCTCTATATCTTTATGCCGCTGCGTACTCATGCAGATACCTACAATACGGAACGGCAGATCTGACAGTTGCCCCACATAAGTAGACTGCCCCTCGAACCACTCCCAGCCCCCGTCTCCCCGGCGCAGACGATAAGGTACGGGTGCCTCGTACAAGTTTCCCGTCAACTGCCCGGCAAGGGCGTCGAAAAGTACCTTCCGGTCATCGGGATGCACCAAGTCGGAAAACTGTTCCATGGTCAGCGTATAATCTTGAGTCGGAATCTTCAGGTAGTCGAAATAACGCGGGTCAATCACCATCAGGTTCCGCTCCATGTCGAACGACCAGGAAAAGATATGTGTTTTGCTCAGGGCGATATTCAGCACATGCCGTTGCGTCCGTTCTTCAAGCACATTGCGCAGGTAGACGATCATCTTGATCAAGCGCCCGCTTTCATAAATCCCCACAATGCCGCCTTGAATCAGGAAGCTGATATTGGAACGGGGTTCGCGAATGAAGCAATTGGTAGAAAACAAAATGTTGCGCTTTCCGCTCTGTATCTCTTCCAGAAACCGGGGCAAAAGGTTCTCCTTGTCCTGGATCAGTTCGATGATGTCAACTGCCTGCCGCCCGGCAACCTGCCTCAAATCCAGTTGCAGTTCTTCCAGCAACAACTTGTTCATCCGTTCTATCTTCCCGTCAGCGCCGAGGACAAGAATGCTCAGCGGCCACACATCAAACAGTTGCCTGCATACGGCATCTCCCACCAGCGCCTTTTTGAGCGCCCGCCTCTGCCCGTAGAGGCACTTCACCGCCACACACAAGGCAAACACGACAATAAGCAGCAAAACAATAACCGTAATCAGACTATTGTCCCCAATGGCCAAAGAAGAAAAAAAAACAGGAAAAACAAAGGTGTTGAATGAAGATCGGTTCATATAAATTCAGTTGTGTCAAGGCACAAAGATCGTACTAATATCAGTTATCGGCAACGGATCGGGTTGGAAATAATATTCTATTATTCTCACAAAATATTCCATCGTGTACGGATTGACCACTTTTAACTATGACAGGAAAAGCCCCGTACAGAATTAACAAGTCATTAACTATATTAGACCATAATATAATGACTTTTGCAACCAAAAAGGGATCTCAGCGTTATAGCAAACAAAAGAACATGCTTACTCCAGAATTAAATATATCGGCCAATTTCACCACTGCCGACCGCATCAGCAGCGAAACACTGTGGGCATATTGTGCCGAACTCAAAAAGACAAAAGCCGTCATATTTGCCCTCTGCATACGGGGGCGTGTCAAGGCAATGATCAACCTGGTGCAATACAATATCGGTCCCGGTACGATGATCGCTATCCCCTCAGAAAGTTTCGTACAAGTGCTGAAGACATCGGACGATGTGCAGCTGCATGCGGTACTCTTTTCACTTGCGTTCATCCACGAAACCCACTTGGACAGATCGATCATCCATACGTTCTACATCATCAACGAACACCCCTTGCTCCCATTGTCCCCGAAAATTTTCGGCATCTACGTCCAGACTTTCGCGCTTTTGACACACATCCATAAAGACGCTCCGTTCCTCTTCAGTCATGCCACACTGAAGTCTATGCTTGAAGCACTCCTACAGGGGTTCACAGAGCTCAGTCAGCGAAAAGCGTTGTCGCAGGTAGCGCCCGCCAACAAACATTCCGCCGTCTTTCGCCAGTTTGTCCGACTGGTACAGGAGAATCATGCCCGCCAACATCAGGTACAGTTTTATGCGGCCGAAATGGGAATGAAATCAACTACCCTCTGCCACATCATAAAGAAAGAATCGGGCGGACAGACAGCAATGGAAATCATCAACAGTATCCTGATCCTGGCTGCCCGAACCCTGCTGCGAACCACACCCACTCCGGTGAAAGACATTGCCTTGAACCTGGGATTCAACAACGCGGCGTTCTTCAATAAGTTTTTCAAGAAGCAAGTGGGGATGACCCCACAGAAGTTCCGGAACGCAGAGAAATAAGGTCAAACCTACGAAACAGGCGGACCGAAACGAGTTTCAACAACTATACAGTCATCTCAAACCCCGTATCCGTCCGCCTGTCCTATATTATTCGCACTTATTGGATGGCCTGTGTGCGGATAGTGAAAAGTTTATTATCCTTTTTCCTTCAGAATCACGTCGTGTGCCCCGCCTTCTACGATACTGGTAGACGAAACCAATGTAATCTTGGCGTTTTGCTGCAAATCGGGAATGGTAACGGCACCGCAACTGCACATCGTAGCTTTGATCTTGCTCAGTGTGGCAGCCAGATTATCTTTCATCTTACCGGCATAAGGCACGTAACTATCGACTCCCTCTTCGAACTTCAAAGATTCCGTTCCGCCCATATCATAGCGCTGCCAGTTCTGGGCACGGTTCGAACCTTCTCCCCAGTACTCTTTCACATAATTGTTCTTGATGCAGAGCTTCTTTGTAGGCGATTCGTCGAAACGGGCAAAGTAACGGCCCATCATCAGGAAATCGGCCCCCATGGCAAGGGCAAGCACCATATGATAGTCGTGCACCAGTCCGCCGTCGCTGCAAATAGGCACATAGATGCCTGTGCGTGCCTGATATTCGTCACGGGCACGAGCCACGTCCTGCAAGGCAGTCGCCTGTCCGCGTCCGATACCTTTCTGTTCACGGGTGATGCAGATAGATCCACCGCCAATGCCCACTTTCACGAAGTCCGCACCGGCTTCCGCCAGATAGAGGAAGCCTTCTTTATCTACCACGTTACCGGCACCTACCAGTACTTTATCCCCATACTGCTGCTTGATCCATTGCAGGGTCTCGCATTGCCATTCCGAATAGCCGTCCGAAGAATCGATGCAAAGCACATCCACTCCTGCTTCTACCAGAGCAGGTACACGTTCCTGATAGTCACGGGTATTGATACCGGCACCCACCAGCAATTTCTTATCGGGGCTTGACACCTCGTTAGGGTTTTCCTTGTGGCTGTCGTAATCTTTGCGGAAAACGAAATAAGCCAGACGGCCGTCCTTGTCGATGATGGGAAGAGTGTTGAGTTTGTGGTCCCAGATAATCTGGTTCGCTTCGCTCAGTGTCAGTCCCACTTCGCCTACAATCAGCTTGTCGAAAGGGGTCATGAAGTCTTTGATCTTTTTGTCCAGCGGATCTCTGGAAAGGCGATAGTCGCGGCTGGTTACCAATCCCAGAAGATGTCCGTTCGGTGTGCCGTCATCCGTGATTCCGATGGTAGAGTGTCCGGTCTGACGAAGCAGGCGAAGTACATCATCCAACGTATGTTCCGGTGTCAGGTTCGAGTCACTGGTCACGAAACCGGCTTTAAATTTCTTCACTTTCCGCACCATTTCCGCCTGACTGGCGATGGGTTGCGAGCCGAAGATAAACGAGAGTCCTCCGTTGCGTGCCAGCTCGATAGCCAGTTCGGGACCGGAAACCGACTGCATGATTGCCGAAACGAAAGGAATGTTCAATTCGATTGCTGCTTGTGTGCCTGCCGCATGTTTCACCAGCGGGGTGCGTAAAGATACATTGGAAGGTACACACTGTTTGGTGGTAAGACCGGGAATAAGTAAATATTCACCGAAAGTTCTTGATACTTCTTCTACGTAAACTGCCATAAGATAAGTTGTTTTTTGGCATGCAAAATTACATCTTTCTTTTTAATTATGTGACAGGGACAGGGGTATTTTTTTCAATTATCCCTTCACAGTATCCTAATTCTTCTGCCGTCCGTCCATTCAGGCACGGATATTATTGATAAGTCTCAAACGTATGTCCCCCTTTCCGGAGTTGGCCGGCATATTGCTGCAAGGCGGCATCGGATATGCCCAAAGGTTCTGACAATACAGACATAGCCTGATTTCTTTAGTTCACCGGCAAAGGTAATACAAACCGGACTACGTCATGCTTTCCTTATAGATTTAATCCGAAACCGGCATCCCTGCTTTTAAATTAACAGAAAACAACGCCATTTAGCAAACACTTTCGTACCTCCGGTGTTATTCATTACCATACTATAAATAACTACCGCTTATGTCACAAGAAATGAAAGCATTCTCCGGAATGAAAACTACACGGAATTTCAGTTTCAGTCATTCCGAAGTCATTATCAACAGCACACCGGGCAGAAAAGTTGTTCTGGAATCGACTCTGTTGGAACAGTCGCCAATTGAAAAAGGATGTGGAGATGCCTCTTCACAGGTATGGAAGGCGACTCCGGCAGAAAGCCGGACAAGGCCTGTGTATAACGAGATCTGGTATACATAAGCAACCGCCTTTCCTGTTTTTATTCAATCACACACAAGAACCGGATACTTCGGTTCCATCCGGAGAATGCGTCGTTTGGATGCGCATCCTACAGGGGGACATCTATTACCTTGAATGCCGACTTCATTTACGTGCCGGGATAACCGGTTTTACGTGCCGGGGTAAATGGTTTTACATACCGGGGTAAACGGTTTTACGTGCCGGGGTAAATGGCTTTACGTGCCGGGGTAAACGGTTTTACATTGAAAGAAAAATATAGGTAAATACAATCTGCTGATTATCAAGATTACCGGGACGGATGTCGCAACTACGCATTTCCCAGAGAACTCCTATTTTATACCCGCCAACCTCGCCCTGTACTCCATCGGCGAAACCCCTTCGTGACGTTTGAAATACCGGCCAAGATAAGATTGGTCGGGGGAGCTCAGGCGGTCGGCTATCTCCTGGATACTGAGATCGGTGGACTGGAGGAGGACTTTGATCTCCAAGGCCGTGAAATCATCAATCACTTTTTTGGCTGAGCCGCCCATAAGGGAGCGGCAGATGCTCGTCAGGTATTTGGTAGAAATGCAGAGACGGTCAGCGTAGAACACAACGTCGCGCTGCGAACAACAATGCTCGTGCACCAAGGTGACGAACTTATGAAAAAGCTCGTTCGGACGGTTGCCGCCTTCGATCTCTTTATGGGTGAAAAGGCGGTGCACTTTGTCGTATACATCGAGCAGGAAGCTTTGCAGGTGGTTGCGGGCTATCTGGTTGCGGAAGCGGTGGTCGGTGTCGGCGAAGATGGCGCCGGTGGCGTGCAGAAGACCATTGATGGGGGCGGTAAATTCGGGAGGGAGCGTATAGCAGGGCTTCTCCTTGAGGAAGCGGAAGAAGGAGGGTTCGAAGCGGATGCAGGCTTCACGGAACATCTCGATGTGGGAGGCGAAAAAGGAGATCTGCAGGTCTTCGCTCTTCTCTTCAAGGGTGATGACGGAGCCGGGCAGGAGGACAATCTGGGTATTGGGGGTGATCTCGTATTTCTTCAGGTCGATGGCAAGCGTGGCATGACCGCTGCGGCAGTAGAGAATGATGGCACAGTTGAGCTTGTGCAACCGGTTGTAGAAAGGGGCGAAGTCGTCGGTTCCTGCCACGAAGGGCTGGTCGAGAGTGAGAGTGAGCGGATTACTTTTTTCCATATCGTGTTCTTTATTTCGCCTGCAAAGGTAGGTCTTTTTAGTGAATTAGGCGAAAAGTTGTTCCGATTATGAACAATAGTGGGGCGGGTATGAAAAGCTGCCGAAGGGGAAAACGCTCTACCTTTGCCGCGACAAAATTAAATAGGAACTATGATTGAAAAGGTAAGTAAAGTGAAACAGGCCGTGATACTGGCCTGCTGTCTGGCCGTCGGGGGATGCAAGCAAGCACCGCAGGCAAACGTGGAGTCGGGATACAAAGTGATGACCCTCGCGCCTGCCGACCGGACGCTATCGAGTACGTATTCGGCAACGATACGCGGACGACAAGACATCGAGATCTATCCGCAGGTAGGCGGCACGCTGACGCAGGTGTGTGTCAGCGAGGGGGAACGGGTGAAACGGGGACAGTCGCTGTTCGTCATCGACCAAGTGCCTTACGAAGCTGCCTTGCAGACTGCCCTGGCAAACGTGGAGGCGGCAAAGGCGTCGCTGGCCACAGCACAACTGACGTATGACAGCAAGCAGGAATTGTACAGGCAGAACGTAGTGTCCGCCTTCGACATGAGCACGGCAAAGAACTCCCTCCTGGCAGCGCAGGCGCAACTGGCGCAGATGAAGGCACAGGAGGTGAACGCACGCAACAACTTATCGTATACGCTGGTGAAGAGTCCGGCGGACGGAGTAGTGGGCACGCTGCCCTACCGGGTGGGAGCACTGGTGAGCGCCAGCCTGCCGGAACCGCTGACTACCGTTTCGGACAACTCGGACATGTACGTCTACTTCTCAATGACGGAGAACCAGCTCTTAGGACTGATCCGCCGTTACGGATCGAAGGAGGAAGCCTTGAAACAGATGCCGGAAATCGGCCTGCAACTGAACGACCGTTCGGACTATCCGCAGGCGGGACGGATCGAGACGATCAGCGGGGTGATAGACCGCACGACGGGAACGGTGAGCCTGCGGGCGGTGTTTCCCAACCGGGAAGGGCTGCTGCATAGCGGCGGCGCCGGAAACGTGATCGTGCCGACGGAGAAGACGGGAGCGCTGGTGATTCCGCAAGCGGCCACATTCGAAGTACAGGACAAGGTATTTGTATATAAGGTAGTGGACGGCAAGGCGCAATCGGCTCCGGTACAGGTGACGCGCGTCAACGGCGGACAGGAGTACATCGTGGAGAGCGGGCTACAGACCGGTGACGTGATCGTGGCCGAAGGCGTCGGACTGCTCCGGGAAGGAACGGAGATCAAAGCGGTGAACGAGGAACGGTGAACGCTCATCGTATGCAATAAAACAAAGAACAAGGCTCACTACAGAGTGGCACAAAGGAAACATATAACCCTATAATTATGAACTTACGAACATTCATCGAACGGCCCGTCCTATCGGCCGTTATCTCCATCACCATCGTCGTGGTCGGGATCATCGGGCTGTTTACGTTGCCCGTCGAACAATACCCGGATATCGCCCCGCCAACCATCATGGTCTCCACCAGCTACTTCGGAGCCAGCGCGGAGACGTTGCAAAAGAGTGTCATCGCCCCGCTCGAAGAGGCCATCAACGGAGTGGAGGACATGACGTATATGACCTCCAGCGCCACCAACGCCGGAACGGTCTCCATCACTGTCTACTTTAAACAGGGAACCGACCCGGACATGGCGGCGGTGAACGTGCAGAACCGGGTCTCCAAAGCCACGGGACAGCTCCCCTCGGAGGTGAACCAGGTGGGTGTCACCACCTCGAAGCGGCAGACGAGTATCCTGCAAATGTTCTCGCTCCACAGCCCGGACGACTCTTATGACGAGGCTTTCCTGGCCAACTACATCAGTATCAACCTCAAGCCGGAGATTCTCCGCATCTCGGGCGTGGGCGACATGATGATCATGGGAGGCGACTACAGCCTGCGCATCTGGATGAAACCGGACGTGATGGCGCAATACCGCCTGATCCCCTCGGACGTTTCGGCGGTGCTGGCGGAACAGAACATCGAGTCTGCCACCGGATCGTTCGGCGAGAACTCCGACGAGACGTACCAATACACCATGAAGTACAAAGGCCGCCGCATCACCCCGGAGGAGTTCGGCGAGATCGTGATCCGCTCCACCGACGACGGGCAGGTGCTGAAACTGAAGGACATCGCCACCATCGAGTTAGGACAGGAAAGCTACGCCTACAGCGGAACGACGGACGGGCACAACGGTATCTCGTGCATGCTCTTCCAGACTGCAGGCTCCAACGCCACAGAGGTGAACAACCGCATCAACGACTTTCTTGAAGAGGCGCGCAAAGACCTCCCCCGTGGAGTGGAACTGACGCAACTGATGTCCAGCAACGACTTCCTCTACGCCTCCATCCACGAGGTGGTGAAGACGCTGCTCGAAGCCATCCTGCTCGTGATCCTCGTCGTATACATCTTCTTGCAGGACATCCGCTCGACGCTGATCCCGCTGGTGGGCATCATCGTGTCGCTCGTCGGTACGTTCGCCTTCATGGCGATGGCGGGATTCAGTATCAACCTGATCACGCTGTTCGCGCTGGTACTGGTCATCGGTACGGTGGTAGACGACGCCATCGTGGTGGTCGAGGCCGTGCAGGCACGGTTCGACGTGGGCTACAAATCGTCCTACATGGCGAGCATCGACGCCATGAAAGGCATTTCGAACGCCGTCATCACCTCGTCGCTGGTATTCATGGCGGTGTTCATCCCCGTATCGTTCATGTCCGGCACATCGGGGACGTTCTACACGCAGTTCGGACTGACGATGGCCGTAGCGGTAGGCATCTCCGCCGTGAACGCCCTGACACTGAGCCCCGCCCTCTGCGCGCTGCTGCTGAAACCGTACATCAACGAGGACGGCACGCAGAAGCAGAACTTCGCCGCCCGCTTCCGCAAAGCGTTCAACGCGGCGTTCGACGTGGTGATAGACCGTTACAAGGGCATCGTGCTCTTCTTCATCAAGCACCGTTGGCTGACGGGCGGACTCCTCGTGGCAAGTATCGCCCTGCTGGTGGTGCTGATGAATACGACGAAGACCAGCCTCGTGCCCGACGAAGACCAGGGCGTAGTGTTTGTCAACGTCAGCACCGCCGCCGGCAGTTCGCTGCGCACGACGGACGAGGTGATGAAGCGCATCGAGCAGCGCATGGAACAGATTCCGCAAGTGGAACACGTGCAGAAAGTGGCGGGCTACGGACTGCTGGCGGGCCAGGGAAGCTCGTTCGGTATGTTGATCCTGAAACTGAAACCGTGGGACGAACGCTCCGGAAAGGAAGACAACGTGCAGTCGGTCATCGGCCAGGTATACGGACGGACGGGCGACATCAAGGACGCCACCGTATTTGCCATCTCACCGGGAATGATCCCCGGATACGGTATGGGTAACGCCCTCGAACTGCACATGCAGGACAAGACGGGAGGCTACGTGAACACCTTCTTCCAGACCACGCAGCAGTATCTGGGCGCGCTGAACCAGCGTCCGGAGATCGCCATGGCCTACTCCACGTTCGACGTCCGCTACCCGCAATGGCTGGTTGAGATAGATCCGTCGAAATGCAAGCGCTCGGGCATCACCCCCGACCAGGTGTTGAGCACCCTCTCGGGCTACTACGGCGGGCAGTACGTGTCCAACTTCAACCGCTTCTCGAAAGTATATAAGGTGATGATCCAATCCGACCCGCAATACCGCCTCGACGAAGCTTCGCTGGGCAACACCTTCGTGCGGATGTCGAACGGCGAGATGGCGCCTCTGAGCCAGTTCGTGACGCTGACCCGCACGTACGGAGCCGAGTCGCTGAGCCGCTTCAACATGTACAACTCCATCGCCGTGAACGCCATGCCGGCGGACGGTTACAGTACGGGTGACGCCATCCGTGCCGTACAGGAGACAGCCTCCACCGCCCTGCCCAAGGGCTACGGCTACGACTACGGAGGCATCACCCGTGAGGAGACGGAGCAGAGCGGCACGACGGCGATCATCTTCGGCATCTGCTTCCTGATGATCTACCTGATTCTGAGCGCGCTCTACGAGAGCTTCCTGATCCCCTTCGCGGTGCTCCTGAGCGTGCCGTGCGGACTGATGGGTTCGTTCCTCTTCGCCCGCCTGTTCGGTCTGGAGAACAACATCTACCTGCAAACGGGACTGATTATGCTGATCGGTCTGCTGGCCAAGACGGCCATCCTGCTCACCGAGTATGCCGCCGAACGCCGCAAAGCGGGCATGGGGCTGATAGCCTCCGCGCTGAGCGCCGCAAAAGCCCGTCTGCGCCCGATATTGATGACGGCACTGACGATGATCTTCGGGTTGTTCCCGCTGATGGTGGCGAGTGGCGTAGGGGCAAACGGTAACCGTTCGTTGGGAACGGGCGCCGTGGGCGGTATGGTCATCGGTACGCTGGCACTGCTGTTCATCGTGCCGTCGCTCTTCATCGCTTTCCAGTGGTTGCAGGAACGCATTCGTCCGATACAGGCCGAACCGACGCACGACTGGCAGATCGAGGAAGAGATCGCAGTGAGCGACCGGGAAAAGAAGGAAGCGAAAGGAGGGGCTTTGAAGGAATAAAGGGTTCTTTTCACCACAGAGGAACACAGAGTGACACAGAGGAAGACAGGTTATTGGTATGAATGATCAAAAGAGCAAGATTCACCCGGTGATACTCTACCCGGTGATACTCTGTACTACTCCGCGATACTTTACTTCGTATCGCTCTGTATGACTCCGTACCACTCCATATCACTCTGTGATACTCTGTGGTGAAAAGAGTTCTTCCCCCGTTCAACCCTATTTATCATTAGCAGCCCCCTCCCCTCCTCTTCCACCGGAGGAACCCGGGGGAGGGAGGCTCCCATAAAACAAGCAATCATGAAAAAGTTAATCATATCCCTTGCCGCCACACTGGCACTCAGCAGTTGCGGCATTTACTCCAAATACAAACCCGCTACCGAGGTTCCCGACGGCCTTTACGGCCAAGAAGGCGCGAATCCTTCCGACTCCGCCTCCAACCTCGGCAGCCTCCCCTGGCAGGAGATCTTCACCGATCCTTGCCTCCGCACGCTGATCGACACCGCCCTCGTGCGCAACACCGACCTGCGTACGGCCCACCTCCGCGTGAAAGAGGCCGAAGCCACCTTGCTCTCCGCCCGACTCTCCTATCTGCCCGCCTTCTCCCTCTCTCCGCAGGGAACGGCCAGCAGCTTCGACGGCGGGAAAGCCTCGCAAACCTACTCACTGCCCGTCAGCGCCAGTTGGGAGATCGACATCTTCGGCCGGCTGACGAACGCCAAGCGGCGTGCACAAGCTGTCGTGGCGCAGAGCCGTGACTATGAACAGGCGGTACAGACGCAACTGATTGCCGCCGTCGCCAACAACTACTATACGTTGCTGATGCTCGACGCCCAGATCGAGATCTCCACCGCCACCGAAGCCGCCTGGAAAGAGAGCGTCGCCACCACCCGCGCCATGAAAGCTGCCGGAATGGTGACCGAAGCCGCTCTCTCGCAGACTGAGGCCACATACTACAATATATGTACCACCCTGCTCGACCTGCGCGAACAGCTCAACCAGGTGGAGAACGCCCTTTCGCTCCTCCTTGCCGACGTCCCCCGCACCCTTCCCCGCGGACGCCTCGCCGAGCAGCGCCTGCCGGAGAACCTTTCGGTGGGCGTGCCCTTGCAGATGCTTGCCAACCGCCCCGACGTGCGCAGTGCCGAACAGGCGTTGGCACAGGCATTCTACACTACCAACGCCGCCCGTTCCGCCTTCTACCCCTCGATCACGCTGAGCGGCAGCGCCGGCTGGACAAACTCGGCAGGTGCGATGATCGTCAACCCGGGCAAGTTCCTTGCCACCGCCGTGGCCTCGCTGACGCAGCCTTTGTTCAACCGGGGAGCGAACATCGCCCAGCTCCGCATAGCCAAAGCGCAACAGGAGGAGGCACGCCTCAGCTTCGAACAGACGTTGCTCAACGCCGGAAGCGAGGTCAACAATGCCCTGGTGCAATATCAGACGGCACGGGACAAGGCAAACTACTTCGAGAAGCAGGTGGCTTCCCTCGAAAACGCCGCCCGCAGCACACAACTGCTGATGAAGCATGGCAACACGACTTATCTGGAAGTGCTCACCGCACAGCAGACGTTGCTCAATGCGCAACTCTCGCAAGTGGCCAACCGGTTTACTGAAATCCAGGGGGTCATCACCTTGTATCAGGCATTGGGGGGAGGAAGAGAGAGGAGTTAAAAAGAGGAACTCACCACAGAGTAGCACAGAGGGAGTCAAGCCGATAACCAACGACTTGACATCCACTCTGTGCTACTCTGTGCCATTTTATGGTAACCCTCTTTTCTTTATACTCCCTTTGCAAACATTTTCATCTCAGTACCGTTGTCCCGAGATAAGAATGTTTGTAAAGACCCGATAAAGAAAGTGAGGAAGCAGTAAAAAGGAAAGAGAAGAAGAAACAAAAACATCCTGCTTCATCGGACAGGGATAAAACAGGATGTAAAAAAGACAAGGAAAAGGGGTTATGCGTTCAGTGCCTGTTCGATGTCCGCTATAATGTCATCCGCATTTTCGATTCCTACGGACAGACGGATCAGGTCCGGACGGACACCGGCTTCGATCAACTGCTCGTCTGTCAGCTGCCGGTGCGTATGGCTGGCGGGATGGAGCACACAGGTACGCGCATCGGCCACGTGGGTGACGATAGCGGCCAGTTTCAACGAGTCCATGAACTTGATGGACAACTCGCGTCCGCCTTTCAACCCGAAAGAGATCACGCCGCAAGAACCATTCGGCATGTACTTCTGCGCCAGTTCGTAGTATTTATTACCCGGAAGACCGCAATAGTTCACCCAAGCCACTTTATCGTTCTGTGCAAGGTATTCGGCCACCTTCTGTGCATTGCCGCAGTGCTGGGGCATACGCAGGTGCAATGTCTCCAGACCTAAATTCAGCAAGAAGGCATTCTGCGGACTCTGGATACTGCCCAGGTCACGCATCAGTTGAGCGGTTGCCTTAGTCATATAGGCACCCTTGCCGAAAGCCTTTGTATAAGTCAGTCCGTGATACGATTCATCCGGTGTGCAAAGTCCCGGGAACTTATCGGCATGGGCTTCCCAATCAAAGTTTCCGCTGTCCACGATACAGCCGCCTACGCTGGTGGCGTGCCCGTCCATATACTTGGTGGTAGAGTGCACCACGATATCCGCTCCCCATTCGAACGGACGGCAGTTGATCGGTGTCGGGAAGGTATTATCAACGATCAGGGGCACTCCGTGGCTGTGGGCAATGCGGGCAAACTTCTCAATGTCGAGCACTTCGAGCGACGGATTGGAGATTGTCTCACCAAACAGCGCTTTCGTGTTCGGGCGGAAAGCAGCCGAAATCTCTTCTTCATCGGCATCGGGGCTGACGAATGTGACGTCGATGCCCAGTTTTTTCATTGTCACCCCAAAGAGGTTGAACGTTCCGCCATAGATGGCCGACGAACAGACGAAATGATCGCCTGCCTGGCAGATATTGAATATGGCATAGAAATTGGCAGCCTGGCCGCTGGAAGTCAGCATGGCTCCCACACCTCCTTCAAGGGCGGCAATCTTGGCAGCTACGGCATCGTTCGTCGGATTTTGCAGGCGGGTATAGAAGTAACCGCTCTCTTCAAGATCGAACAGACGGGCCATCTGCTCACTGGTTTCGTATTTAAAAGTAGTACTTTGATAGATGGGCAGCACGCGCGGCTCGCCCTTTTTCGGAGTCCATCCTGCTTGTACACACAGGGTTTCGGGCTTGAATTGTTTTGCCATAATGTTATTGAGTTTACGATTATATTGCCTTAAAAAAGTTATATCGACGCAAAAGTAGAGAAAATTATTGGTTTAAAAGGCTATCTTTGCGGGCGAAAAAGCAAAAATTCACCATAGAAGTCAAACAATTAGGTACAGCAGCCAAGCCTGCATCTTTTATACGTAGCAATATGAAAAGGAAACTCTGTCTTCTCCTGTTCTTCTGTTCCTTATTTACTGCCCCTGCTTTATGGGCACAGCAGAAAGCCACTCCTAAATCCGGTGAGGGAATCTCTTCCTTCCTCCTGCGCCACAACCGTGCTCCAAAGAAATATTATGATGACTTTATCGAACTCAACAAAACCCGATTAGGCAAAAGCAGAACTCTGAAGATGGGTGTCACTTATCTGATTCCTCCCGTCAAAAAGACATCGGACACCACTCCTGAGAAAGCATCCGAAACGGGGTCTGCACGCCGGCCCAAACGTACGGAAGTCAACGAACCGCTGTTCGGAAAATGGCTGGCTAACGTCAAGGTAACCTCCGACCGCCTTGCCGGTGCCTGTTTCTATGTGGTCAGCGGACACGGCGGCCCCGACCCCGGTGCCATAGGCCGTGTTGGTAAACACGAACTTCACGAAGACGAATATGCCTATGACATCGCCCTGCGCCTGGCACGCAACCTGATGCAGGAAGGTGCCGAGGTACGCATCATCATTCAGGATGCCAAAGACGGTATCCGCGACGAGGCCTACCTGTCCAACAGCAAACGGGAAACCTGCATGGGCTCTCCCATCCCTCTGAACCAGGTACAACGCCTTCAGCAGCGTTGCGATAAAATCAACACCCTCTACCGGAAGGATCGCAAGAAATTCAAGTACTGCCGGGCCATCTTCATCCATGTAGACAGCCGCAGCAAAGGCACCCAAACCGACGTCTTCTTCTATCACTCCAACCGCAAGGCCGAAAGCAAACGTCTCGCCAGGAATATGAAAGCGACCTTCGAATCCAAATACGGCAAGCACCAGCCCAACCGTGGCTTCTCGGGTACCGTAAGCGGACGCAACCTGTATGTTCTGGCACACACCACACCCGCCTCTGTATTCGTTGAGCTGGGCAACATCCAGAATACTCTCGACCAGCGTCGTCTGGTGATCCCTTCCAATCGGCAGGCACTTGCCAAATGGTTGATGGAAGGGTTTATAAAGGACTATAAATAAAGCCGAGTCTCTTGTTTTTCTGAAAGATTACAAAAGGATGTGAACACAGCAGGAACAAATAACCGGAATGAGCTGATTAATCCTATATTTGTCTCCGGATGTAAAGTAAAACTTCTAAAGTCATTCTTATGGATCAGCTATCTTTTGTAGAATCATTCCGGACTTCTCCTTTCATTCTCACCGAAGGCGCTATTGTAGAACGTTTGCGTCACGAATTCCAGATCCCATTGGACAAACATATCGTCCATGCCGCCCTGATTTACAATGACTCTTACCGTGAGACACTGGCGGAAATCTATCGCCAGTATCTGCAAATTGCCGCAGACTTCCGCCTGCCGCTGATGCTGATGACTCCTACCCGCAGAGCCAATATGGAACAAATCGCAGAATCGGACTACCGGCATAAGAATGTATTGGCAGATAACGTATCTTTCCTTTCCAGGTTCCGCACCGGAACTTCCATTCCGGTTTACATCGGTGGGTTAGCCGGATGCCGCGGCGACGCGTACGACGGCCGTTATTGCCTGTCCGTTGAAGAAGCGATGGAATTTCATTTTCCGGCAGTCCGCACGATGGCGGAGTCAGGAGTAGACTATCTGTTTGCCGGCATCATGCCTCAGCTGACAGAAGCCATCGGAATGGCCAATGCCATGGCGGCAACCGGGTTACCTTATATTATCAGTTTTATGGTATGCCGTGACGGACGCCTGATAGACGGAACCTTTATCCATGACGCCATTGATGCTATCGAAAAGGAGACTTCCACCCGGCCTCTATGTTATATGGCCAACTGTATACACCCCGATATCCTGCATCAGGCATTGCTCCATCCCCGGAATGACACTCCTCTGGTGCGTCAGCGCTTCCAAGGTATCCAGGCCAATGCGGCCAACCTTAGTCCGGAAGAACTGAACGGGTGTGAGCATCTGATTTCCTCTCCGCCGGAAGAACTGGCAGACAGGCTGATGACACTTTTGTGGGATTTCCCGTTAAAAATCTGCGGGGGCTGCTGCGGCACTAACCAGCAACATATGCGTCGTTTTGCCGAAATGCTGGCTTGCCGCCGTGACAAGATGGGGCGATAATGGTCCGTACCGGGCCTGCAATACCCCCATCATTCCTTCCTTCTACGGTTCAGATACCTCCGCAACAGGGTAGGTGTAAAGCAAAACACTAACTGAGCCTTGCTCCATTTATAACACTGCTGAAAGACAAGCATGCCAATAGTAATAAACAAAGCGGCACCTATGGCAGCCTGCAAAGGTAACCAACGTATTCCCTCCTGTGGGATAATCAACGGTATCAGTGCCAACGCACCGGCAGGGGCAAAATACTTTCCGGTCCATTCGAAGATGGCAAACAAACAACAGATAACAGACAAGGCGACAATTGTTTCGGGCAAATGCAAATAAGAGTGTCCGACGATCTGAAAGGCAGTACCCAGACTGGCTCCGGTCACCAAAAACAGAAACACCTGCATGGGACGGTTTCTGAAGCCCGCTTTAGAATTGACAATCTCGGTAAAGGTGACAATCAACGGAGGAATAATGAAATAAGCATATCCGCAGAAAAGCGAAAAGGCAGCGACCAGAGAAACAAAAAATAGCAAAGCTCCCCAACGACAACTCTCTTTTTTCCACTCACGCTCCGGTACGGCATAATTGATTTCTTTACGCAAACCAGCTTTTTCCATAAGTCTCTGCCCGCTGACAAGAATCACGGTAAGGAAAAATACGGCTGTCGGATAGATCCATGTCTCAGTATGCAGCAACACAGGCAGCATGCAAGCCGAAATCAATGGGATCAATGTGGTCCGGCTGAACATCAGGCAACAGGCAGCAAAGGTAAAAGCCATACATAAATTGCAGAGCAACGGCAAAGGAGAATAACGCACGATACAAACTCCTGCAACGGCTCCTGCCGTCATCATCCATATTATTTGCCAACGCCTGACTTTCCAAACTCTCTTATCAATCACCCACATACCTATAGTGAGTGCTGCCATCTCCGGAAAAATAATTTCTTTCTCCCCTGCCCATTCCGCCAGACCTACCATCAGAATAACCATGAAGGCAGAGAAGACGTATCTGATCTTTTTCGCTTTGTCCATAATGAAGTCTAATAAAGAACCGCAAAGATAGTGATTTTCAGAGTTAACGGTTGCAGACATAGTAAATTAACCGTAAATCCCAACCTCTATGTAATCATAATCCTCTCTTTTTTGTTACTATCTCTAAGTTTAACATCAAATCCTTATTATTATGTCCGATTTCATCCGAAAGCCGTCCGATAAGCTGACGAGCAATGAACGTAAAGAGTTAGATACTTCTGAGTTCGGTATTCCTGAGTTGAGGGAGTTTCCTATCCATGACGCTGCGCATGTACGTGCGGCAGAAGCTTATTTCAGGTATGCACCCGAAGAATATAAAGCGCAATTGGCACGGAATATTCTCGCCAAAGCACACCTGTTCGGGGTGAATGTAAAGAGTCCGACCATTCTGGAGTGGGCGGAGGAATAACAGGAGACAACAGAGATTTGGGTATTAAAGAATGATAAGCAGTAAAAGTAGGAGATTAAAAAAGCAAGAGAGCTTAAAAAAGGTAATAGGGCAAAAGACAACCGAGCCTTAAAAAAGCAGTAAGATTTAAAAGGATTAAAAAGCAATAGGTTACGGATAAACAAAGAGAATCCCGAATTATTTTCTATTTTTGTATTCGTAATGCTACTTCACTAATAAAAACTGCTGTATATGAGCTTCTCGGGATTTGTTTTTGATATGATCAGGCGCAATAAGGAAAACAGGGATCTGCTTACTTTGCGCCGGGAACGGATGAAGGACCTCCAAGGTAAAATGTACCGGAAAGGAACGCTTCAGAATCCGAATATTACTATTGAGGAGCTGGAAAAGATAGAAAAAGCCACCCGGGAAAAAGAAAAAGCGGAAACGCAATACTATCTCCGCTCCACACTGATCTTTCTGGCTGTGTTGGCAGTACTGGCACTCCTACTCTGGTGGATCTTTTAACGTCCCAGCCGCATGGAACAAATGGTCCGGCATCGGTTACAATCCACCGTATCATATCCCGGCTTGGTTTTACCATAAGTATTTTTCCGGCAAGTAACTTTCTTATTTCTTCTTTCATATCCTTTGTGCGGGGAGCAGGGTTTGTTTTATGGATGTATTCTTGTTGTACGGCACAAAAGTAAAGAAGTTCTTTCGAATCACGGATTTATTTGTACTTTTGTTGCACCTTGACTTTACAAAGCACAAAAGAAATGGAAATCAGAAAGTTAGCTCAATCAGAAAAAAGGATGGCGATGGACCTTGCCTGGGAAGTATTTATCGAATTTGAAGGACCGGACTATCCGCAGGAAGGGACAGATCATTTCCGAAGTTTTATCGACAACACAGAAATGGTGGGAGAAATGGAAGTATACGGTGCTTTCGATGGCAACATACTTGCGGGAATGATCGCTCTCCGCAGTTCCGGCAGTCACATTTCCCTCTTTTTTGTGCACAAAACGTATCAGCAGCGAGGCATCGGCAAGCGGCTGTTCGAGACTGCGATACGAAGCGGGCACGCAGAGACGATTACCGTCAACTCTTCTCCCTATGCCGTCGGAATTTATCACAAGCTGGGCTTCACCGCCGTCGCCGGAGAGAAAACCGAGAACGGCATCCGGTTTACACCTATGGAATACAAATCAGAACTAAAATCATGAACGCAAAAACTTATCCACGCACCAATGACTCCCAGACAATCTATCTGAATACGGTCATCCGGAATCCTAACATCACGGTTGGGGACTATACCATATATAACGATTTTGTCAACGACCCTACCCTGTTCGAAAAGAACAATGTGCTGTATCACTACCCAATCAACGGAGACCGCCTGATAATCGGCAAGTTTTGTTCCATCGCCTGTGGAGCTAAGTTCCTTTTCAACAGTGCTAACCACAGTCTGAAATCATTGTCGGGCTACACCTTTCCCCTCTTCTTCGAGGAGTGGGATTTGGACAAGAAAGATGTCGCTTCCGCCTGGGACAACAAGGGAGACATCGTCATCGGCAACGATGTCTGGATCGGTTACGAAGCCGTCATCATGGCAGGCGTACACATCGGAGACGGAGCCATCATCGCTTCCCGGGCAGTCGTAACCAAAGACGTGCCTCCTTATACAATTGTAGGCGGCACTCCGGCAAAAGAAATACGTCCGCGTTTCGACCGGGAGACCATCCTCCGGTTGCAAAGCTTACGATGGTGGGACTGGGAAGTTGAGAAGATCCGCCAAGCCCTGCCTGCCATTATGAAAGGAGATATAGAGGGGCTTGCGGCTGTAGCCGGATAATGCTTGGGAATCATAAAAGAGAGGCAAACAGTATCCAGACGGCACACGAACTTATAAAAACCTCAAATCCGCAACTAAGCTCTTCAGCGTCCTTCTTGCGTCTAAACGTCCTC
>OGER01000156.1_pt1 | contig 75218 bp, 63 predicted proteins | sample 1570691 | NCBI WGS metagenome assembly OGER01 (sample SAMEA2582143, study PRJEB24529) | metagenome | biome: Human gut stool | place: China | collected 2011
GTATGACTGCAAAAGAACTGAATTTACCTTACTTGTGTATATCTTGTGGTATTGGAACATCTGCTACAGAGTTCCTTGGATATAAATATCCTACTCGAGAAAGCACAAAGTTTGCTGAATACTACGCAAAGCCATCTATTATCTTGATTGATGAGATGACAGCATTAGACCCTGCGGTAGGTCAAGTCCTAAATGCCGCTCTTGCTAACGATGAGATAGAGACTACTACTGGTTTAGTTAGTCGTAACCCCGAGTGTATCATCATTGCTACTTCTAATACATTTGGCAGTGGTGCGAGTCGACAGTATGTGGCTAACAATCAATTAGACGCATCTACTATTGACCGATTCATCGGAGGCATTATAGAAGTTGACTATTCTGTAGATTACGAAAGTCAATATGATGTTGATGTAGTAAACTACGTTTGGAAACTTCGTGAGTGTATCAAAGCTTGTAACATACGTCGTATTGCGTCTACGCGTATGATTCAATCTGGTACCCGTATGAAGAAGGCTTATTTCAAAAATTGGAAGGACATGCTAATCTGTAACTGGACTGATACCGAAAGGGAAATGGTCAAGAAGTTCTTTACTCCAGAGAATAAAGAACGAATTACAGAGAGTAAAGAATTAGATTCTTCTGGAAGAACTAAAGTATTTTTTGGATAAATTATGTGAAGTATGGGTAAAAAATTGACTGTACATTTTGATTCTCTCGAAAAGTTTTACACGGAGTGTGAAATTGTCGAAGATACTGGGACTAAAGGTCATTATGATGAAATTTGTAATGAAGATAACCCAGGTTGGAAAGGTTTATCTCTTGAGGAAATACAAAAAGCAAAATATTTCTATAATAAAGGCTTAGACAAACTTGAGTCTTTAACTCAAGAGATGCAATTAGGTGGCTCTGGAAAATCCTATAAATGGGATGAAAACGATGGTGATGAGCTTAATTATGATCGTTTTCTCGAAGGGCTACCTTGCCTTAAAAAGCGAGTAAAGAAATTAGGTAATAAAAATGGTAAATTTATACGATTACATATTGGGATAGGTGAAAACTGGATGGTAACAGCAGAAGATATGCTTTACAAGTCCTATACAGCTATTAAATTAGCAGATTACCTTGAACAACAAGGGTATCGTGTAGAAATTTCTACGTTTGCTGAGGTTGCAGATTTAGGTCGATTCAAAGGTGAACAATTAGAGTATCTTATTACTGAGGTAATCATTAAAAAAGCAGAAGATCCACTGATACTACCTCAAATTCTTACTTGTATCTCTCCTTGGATGTTTAGATACCATGTGTTTAAGTTTTGGACAGCAAAATTTCAATGTAGGAGTGGTTTAGGCCATTCTATAGCTGCTAAACATAAGGAGACTAAAGAAGATATTTGGATTACATCAGGACAATGTCTTGATGAAAATTCAGCTAATCAAAAGATTGAGCAAATTATAAAACTCTTCGACAAAGAGCATGGGGACGAAGATTAACGATTGCTCAGTAATGAGCGGACACCACTGGCATGGAGAATGCAAACTTGAAAAGAGTGTGGAATCGTTAAATTGGCGATAAGGAAACTTATCTGGGGGTTCGAATCCCCCCTCGTTACATTGTTTTTAAAAACAAAGGGAGTAAACACAATCTATTAATAATAGATAGATACGAAGATGTGTGAATGGACCAGGTTTATACCTATGGAGCGGTTCGAGTCCGCTACTCCCACTATTAAAATTGTAGCATATGTATGATTCAAGAAGAGCAAATAAAGCAAAGGCAATAACACTTGATTATATTTTATCAAGAGTATCAGAATATGATATATATGCTCGTTACTTAGGACAATTTAAAATAGGTTATATTTACAATAGTCCTTTTAGAGAGGATAAGAATCCCTCATTTGGTATATTCCATAGTAAAAAGACAGGTAAATTATTATTTAAAGATCATGGCAATGGTTTATGTGGTGATGTCATTAAGTTTGTACAAGAATTTACTGGCATTACTAACTATAATGAGACATTAAACCAAATAGTCAAAGACCTTAATATAAAAAATAATACTATTTTAAAGAGTACCAAAGAACAAAAACCTACTGAGGAAACTGTAATAGGTGTAGTAAGACAAGATTTTACAGAAATTGACAAAAGTTATTGGTCACAGTTTCATATATCTATCGATACTTTAAAACTATACAATGTAAATAGTATTAAATATTATTTATGTAACGGTATAGTAAAGGGTATATATAAGGATGAAAATCCTATGTATGCTTACAAAGTATACGATCATTTCAAAATTTATAGACCTTTAGCAGATAAATACACTAAATGGCGTAATAACTTAACAGAATATGACATACAAGGTTATGCTCAATTACCAGAAAAAGGTAATCTATTAATTATTACTAAATCTATGAAGGATGTAATGTGTCTTAAAGAGTTAGGGTATAATGCAATATCTCCCTCTTCTGAATCTACATTTATACCAGATAACGCCTTAGAGGTATTAAAGAAGCGTTTTAAGCATATTTTAATATGCTTTGATAGAGATGCTCCTGGTGTTAAAAATATGCGCAAAATAAGCCTTAAAACGGGCTTAAATTGCTTTCTAGTGCATAAAAAGTTTAAAAGTAAAGACATTAGCGATGCTATAAAAAATAATAGTTTTGAAGCAATTCGCGAATGGCTAAACCAAACATTAAAACGTTATGAAGAATTTTCTAACTAAAGTTAAAAATAGTATTTGTACAGCAATTTCTTGGTTGTTTGCAATTCCAACAGTTCTTTTTCTATTGATCTCTGTATTCTTTGGTATTATTATGCATTTCTTTGATAAAGAGACAAATACTAAAATTAATCGTTTGATTAACAATCAAGCTGATTCAAGTGAAAAACGCTTAGATGACAAGATTAAAGAACTTAAAGAATTAAAAAAGGAACTGTCTAAAATGGCAGATAAGATTGAAAAAGAACAATCATGAGTTTAGACATACTTAATACTACGTTAACCTGTAGTATTTTTGAATTAATATGTTTCTGCTTCTTATGCTGTACTATCAGCAACATAGTAAATCTTACTACGTTCATGTTTATATTTAAATCATATATGCATGATAAAGAAGAAGAAAAACTCAGTAAACAAAAAAGTCAAGAATGCTACTCCAATTCAGATAGACGGAATATCATTCAAGAGTAAATTAGAAGGTTATGTTTACTCTAGACTTAAAGAAGAGAAGTTAAAAGCTGAATATGAACCTATTAAGTTTGAACTTATACCTTCATTTCAGTTTCAAGATAAAAAAATTCGGCCTATGACTTATACTCCAGATTTTGTTGGTAACAACTTTATAATCGAAGCAAAAGGTAGGCCGAATGATGTGTTTCCTTATAAATGGAAGTTATTTATGTATTATCTTAAATTAAATAATTTAGATAAGAAATATATGCTTTTCATAGTACATAATCATAAGGAAACAGAAGAATGTATAAAGAAGATAAAAGCCTATGAAAACTAACACTTTGAATTTTGATCTCATTATTGATTTTGGTCCAAAAAGAGAATTTACCTTTATAGGATTAGAAGAAGAAAACAATGATGACGATGAAGACGGTTGATTATGGATTTAAGTATACCTTATTATGAAGATATGACGCGTATCTCTAACAGTAATTTAGGGATCTTTATAAAAAAGGGCCCAAGATGCTTGAAAGATACGTTAGACGGAACCGCTGAAGGTCTTAAAGCTAGTTATTTAGATAAAGGAACTATGATACATATGTATATACTCCAACCAGATGAATTCTGGGCTCATTATCGAATATTAGACTTTGATACTCCAAGTAGTAAACAGCAACAATTATTTGCTGAGAATCTAGTTGGTACTGTAGAAATAGACCCTGATTTAGCCCTTATAAAGGCTTATTCAGCTGCTTATAGTACAAAAGGTAAGAGTAATGATAAAGTGCTCTTAGAAGCCAAGGAAATGGCTAAAAAGCTAGAGAACTATATTGAATATCTTAAGACTGAGAGGCAAACTGAGATGAAAGTAATATCGTTTGCAGATCTTCAGATGTTAAAAACAATCAAGAGTAATCTTGAGAAGCATAAGAAAGCAAACGAATTACTATATAACTTACCAAATACGTGTGAACAAAACAATGAGTTTCACATAAATTGGGAATTTCCAAAAACTTTCCAAAACTATCAGCTATCGTGTAAGTCTTTGTTAGATAGATTAATAATCGATCATACAGAGAAAAAGATTATCTTAGTAGACTTAAAAACTACTGCTGATGTAAACAATTTTAAGCATTCTATTGAAGAGTATGACTATCGTAGACAATTAGCCTACTATTGGTTAGCTATTCATTGGTACTTTAAGTACGAATTACAAAAAGATATTGCTGAATATACTTATGAAACATATATCATTGCTATACAAAGCAATAATGGTTATGAAGTAAAAGTATTTAAGTTTACACCAGAATCTATTGAAGCAAAACTTACGTTAATATCAGATACTATCGAACAAATCTGTTGGCACAAACAGAACAATTTATGGGATTACTCTCGTAATTACTATGAGGGAGATGGATCAGAGATATACAATGAATGCTGTGATAGCTCTATTCTTTAATGCTTCATATGTAAATCTTGTATTGTATAAGTATACAAAGTATTGGATAAAAGATAACAATATCTATATAGACTACAAAGGCCTATCATACTTAGAGTATACAAATATGGTACAAAAAGTTAGTAATCACAAGCTATTTATAGGTAAGTATCGTTATAAAGGAGAAATAGATTACCATACAGTATTTATTCTCCGAATAAACCCAACACAGAGAAGATTGATATCACTGGTAGAGAATAAGTATTATCACTTACTATCAGATGAAGTAAAGAAACAAATATTTATATTTACTTCGGTATATTCAATTGACTCTAATAAAACCGATAGAACTATGATAGTGTTTGAAGATATAAACTTAGAAAGTAAGAATGAAGTATTCACACTCGATATAATCGAGGAACAAGATATAAATATTCAGATTAGCCCATGTTTAGAAGATATGAGTTACTTTGAATAGTCGCTGTAATTTAGTTGTTTTAATATTAATTGTAAAAAGAAAGGGGACCGTTGTGAAACGCTCCCCTTTTTGTTTATCCACCAATACGATTCTGTAAGTCTCGTAATTTTTCTCCTGGATTCTTCATATTATAATAAGCATTAAGCCAAGGAATAACTTTAATAAAGTCTCTTTGCCAGCCATACAGACCTTTAAAAGCTCCCTTTTTAATCTTCTTATATTTCCTTTCTTTAAAGTAAGACCAAGGACCGAATGCAGTACCTATATCTTCTACAGTTTGTAGTAATGGAGATACTGAGTTAAATATATCAGCAATATCCATAACATTATATCTTGAACCTGATTCAAGTGAGATTTTCTTTAATTCAAGCATGAGAATATTTTGATACCAATAATCATCATCAGGTCCCGTACTACCTATCATACCTAAAGCATTAAATAGAGTAAGCCAGAATATATAAGTAAATACCTGAGCATTAAATCTCTTAGCATAAGTTTCAATTTGTTTCCTTGTATAACTTTCACTAACATTAAATTTATCAGATAACTCAGATATATCTCTTTCCTTATTTCTAAATGTAAGAGCTCTTATTGCTTTTATACCCCAGTTATTAGCTCCGTAAAGCCATCCATACCAATAAGCCATTGCTGTACCTATAGCAAGTTCCTTTGTTTGGTAATTCCAATATGCTGAATTCCATGTATTTTCTATATTTTTCGGTAGAAAAGCACGGAACATCAGTATAGTAGAAAGTGCAGTATGTAAATGTACACCTGATTTATCAGCAGTTTCAACTATACCTTCTGCATGACTGGATATATTACCTAACTTATCACTTATCTCATTCTCTAACTCTTTAGTTACATACTTCTTATACTCTGGTTTTATCTTAACTCCGCCTTTCTTATCATATGCTGACCATAATGTAGTTTTAGTAGAATTATAGATAGCTCTCTTTTCTTCTATAGACTGTTCAGGAAAATGGTTATAAAGAAAATCATTCTCAGAAATAAAATGCTTATTACCATCTTCTAATTCGAGCAATCTATAGTTGTTATAGATCCCTCTCATAAATACAGAGTTAGGTAAGAAAGACATTAGTTTAAATGCAGAATATGGTTCTATAGTTCTTGTTATCATTCTACCAACTCTCCATCTATTGGTATTAGCCATATCTTCTTCCTGATTAAATGATAACCCATTGTATTCAAGCATAGATACTAAATCACTGTCCCCCATATTCTTACCAAGCTGTCTCAAAGTTTTAAGAGTAAGTAATTCTTTAGCTAATTCAGCATTACCAAGAGTAAAATCACGGACATTCATATGCCTATTAATATAGGCATCAGCAGCATAAAAAGACCATGCAGATACACCACCTGATATAGCTGAACGTAAGTTCCAAGACAAACCTATATCTCTACCCCATGTAGCAAAGTGTCTAAAAATCTTATCTAATGAAATACGACTATTACCTATAGTAATTTCAGGTAATGCGGTTCGTCTACCATATAAGTGATAAGAAATATACTTATGTATTACATTACTAAGATTAGAATTTGCGGCAGATACAGTATTTTGACTCTTTACTACCTTACCTTCTCTTTTAATAGTTTCATCTAACAAATTCAACTGAGGAGCTACTTTCTTTTTAGCTTCGTAGTTACAGCCCATTCTATAGTAACGCATTACTGCTCCAACTAAATCATTAGTACCTACAGAAGGATCTGCTAACATAGTGGTATATTGAGTAGGCATAATATTAATTTCAGTACCATTAGGTCTTACTTTATTCTTTACACCATGTAATTCATCATCTGGAGTAATAGCAAAAGCATCTAACATATAATCTCTTACTCCGGTAACTAAACCTTTACCACTTATGTAGTTCCATATAGTACCAGGTATCTGTGGTAACTTGTAATCATTACGATAATTAGTATGAGTTAATTTAGCATTAGTTTCTCCTATGGTATCTATTAAAGCCTGTCTAAGCTTAGATAAATTAGTGTTTCTCATAACAGCATTGTAATCTTTTCTGTTATCATATAACTCTAATTTAGGCTGTTCAGCTTCAGGTATAGTAGGATCATAATTAGGATTATAGAAAGCAGATTCTTCAGATGTCTCAGCCCAATTATTATTAGGTACTCTATGCATGTACTTATCATTTATTGGCTTTACTGTGGTCATATAAGAGAAGTAATGCTTGACACCTTTATCATCTACCCATATATCATCAGGAGATACTGCATCTTTACCACCATTATCTTTAGCTATATCACTAAGTTCAGACTTAAACAGTCTTCTACCACCACCTAACTTACCTGATTTACGACGGATTCTGTACATAGCTATATCAAGTTCTCTAATCTTCTCTTTTACTTCTTGTGGCATACGAATATAATCTACTTCATATTTATCCGTTCTGTAAAGTTTTAAAAGATTAGTTCTTGCTTGATACAGTCTATCATATATCTCTCCATAATCTTTCTTATTCTGTTTAGATATAAGAGCCTCAAATTCTGGAGTATATTCCCATCTCGTATTTCTTTCTAACCAAGCCTCATAGATAGTGTACCTACCATCAGGAGTATATCCTTCTATTTCTCTCATTTTTTCCATCTCAGCCATGAAAGCAGCCATATTAGCCTTTGATTTAAGCCCTTTACGGAGCTTTTCATAAGCTTCTGTAAGTTCCATAGCTATCTTATACTCTACGCTATCTTCTGGCTTTATTTCGCCTGTAAGAGCATCATATGGGTTAGCTAAATTCCTTTTCTTTTCAAGTAATCTTTGATATTTATCATAATCATCTTGAGACATATTTTCGAATCTAGGTTTCTTAGTAACATTATCTAAATAAGGCTTAAGTAAGTTATCAATATCTATATTTACTTCGGATAATGCCTGATTAGCTTCTATACTAAGATTTGCAAATATATTATAGAACTCAGGAGTATATTTTCTTTCAGCATGTTTAGATTTCCAGTCATTATAGGCTCTCTGATATTCTAACCATAAATTTTGATCAAGTTTCAACTCATCTACACTAGCTAATTTATGGTCTTTTAACCATTTCTTACGCCAATTATACTTATCATTTTGATATTCACCATACTTTCTATCTCTAATGATATAACCTGTTTTTTTACCTTTAGAGTTTCTTTCAAATAGTAATAAATGATCTCTTGTAGCAGCAGCTAAACCCATAAGTTCAGCATACTTGTGATATACTTTCTTATGAACTTCATTGTTTACATCACCTATAACCTTTCTAACAGAAGAAATAACAACATTATTTGTACTATTTGGTAAACCTGCATACTTATGATAAGCCGAGATATCAGAATCAAAACTTAACCAGTTCATTAGTGCACTTTCTATACGAGGATCGTTCGCTTCTTCCATTTCACCTTTTAAGAAGTTAGTAAGAGTTCTAATAACTGTGTTTTTATACTTCCAACCAATATTATTTCTACTATCCATCTTAATTGAACTGAACTCAGCTCTTAAAGCATTTAAAGTCTGTCTAATATCATTAAATACATTAGTACCAAGTAGTGATTCGTATATAGCATCATTAAACTCCTGTGAGAATACTGTCTCATATAGATTATTCAAGTTAGCTTCATGAGGATATAAATATTCAGCACCAAAGTTATCTAGTGCTACTCTATACTTATTAGTAGTTGCTTCATCACCCATCGTCTTAGCATTCTCAATCTTCTCATTAATGTTATCAAGAACTTTCTCTGCTTCAGCTAATGAGTCTATTACACTGTTCATATACTCAATACTACCATTAAGCACATCAAGCATACTATTAGGATCAGTAATATTCTTTACAGTATTAGAAAGATTATTTAATCTATTGAAAACACTTGTATTTCTAACAGTTTCTCGTCTATCAAATGAATCATCAATAGGGTTATACTGCATAGATTGAGTACGTATTTCTAATGTCTTTACTATAGAGTCAAAAGTAGACATTAACTTAGTAGCAGCAATCTCTTCACGTTTACTTGCAGCAGGTAATGCTAAAGGTATGTAATCATCAGTATTTTCATTATGCTCTAATGTCTGATAAGCATTATATTCAATTACATTCTCTACTATCCTGTTTATAAGATTCTCATGAGTAGTATTCTTACCAAACAATCTCTTAAACCAATCCATTAACCTTTGTAGTATAGTCTTTTTACCAGTAGGTGCAGGGAAATCCTGCATATTGTGGATTACTTCAGGATTAGAAAACAGCTCAGCTGCAAACTCATATACATTTTTACTAGCATGGTCTTCATGAGTAGCTGCATACTCTTTCTGTATAGCTCTAAGTTCATTAGCTGCTTCTGTATCTGCTGCTAAAGAATCTAGAGTAATAGCATGAGCTATTTCGTGTAGTAATACATTCTCTAATGAACCATATCTACTAAAATCACCAGTAGTATTTACTACAATCTTATTTGTATTTCTATCGTATATAGCAGGTGTCCAATAAGTAGCTTCAGGATATATATCATTTAATGGTCTATCTGTATATTCAATGGATACTGGCTGCATATTTATTTTATTAGCAACATCCCTAAGTACAGTAGCCATTTCAGAATCCATATTATCTAATAGTTCTTTACTATTACTATAAGATTGCATAGATTCTAATTGACTTATATTTTCTGAGTTACTATCTGCTAGATATATATTATTATCCTGAGTAGAGAATGTACCTTGATTATCTATTGATTTTACATTATTTGGATTATTTATAACATAAATATTTTGATTTAATTCTTGATTATCATCAATACCGTGAAATATAGCAATATCTGCTTCTTCAGCTGCACGATTTATAGTTGCAGTAAAACTTTCTCCTTGTTTTTTTAAATCGTCTTTTGTACCAGTTTTTTCAATTACAGTATTAGCTTTTAAAAATACAGGAAATTTATATTCTCTATCTAAAACTGTGCCTTTTTTAGGATTTGCTGTGCCAGTAAAGAATAAAGCTTTTTTCGTTCCATTTTTTATTGTAGAAAAGTAGTTATCAAATTCTATAGAGAATTCGTTTATAGGTGAGTTAGCGTGATGATACACCACTAAAGGTTCACCATTCTCGTCTACTACTTTGGATTCACCAAACCAATTTCTAAAACTTTCAGAGTAAGTTCTAGCTTTAGCTTGAATAGCAGCTACTCTATCACCATTATAATGCTCTAAAAGGTCTGAAAATAGCTTAGATGGCTCCCCATTGGGAGCCTTATCTATGCCATTACCATTGTTAAGCGACCATATATGATAAGCCGCTGCTTCACTTGTTGCATTTTTTAATTCTTCGAACTCTCTTGCAACTTCTTTGTTTTTTAAATTAGGACAAATTATACTCATATATGATTAACTTTTAATACAATGATTCATTTCATCAGTAGGAAATTCATTTTTATCATTAAAATCACTAGTAGTTTCTGTAGATTGTCCCTCTGTAGTAGGTCTAACTTCAGATGCTTGTTCTACTTCACCATCTTCACTCATTTCCTCATTCAATTGATATCTAATATCATTATTATTACCATCAAGACCAAACATATAATCTATACTACTTGCTGGATGGAATACACCATCTAACCCAGCTTTAGTAACATCATTGGTTTGAGAATTAAGTTTAGGTATAACATTATTATTAATCAATTCTGGTATGTCTTCTAAGAAGTTACCACCATAATTTGAATAACTAGGAGCAACGTTATTACCAGGTATTATAGAGTATCTTGATGCTGTTTCACCAACTACCCATTTACTTAAATACTCTGTTACCATACCTTTACCACCTTCTCTGTACCCTTTCTTATTAACAAGTATGTATACAGGCTTTTCAACAATCTGTTTGCCATCATCCTTTACAAAAGTACCGATATACTTATATAAATCAAAATTACCAGTAGATCTATTATTCCTTACCTTAACATAAGGATGATAAATAGATATGCCTTCTAAATTCTTACATAAAGCTCGTTTATCAGAACCTTTAAAGGCAACATTAGTTAATTTACCTCTAACAACAGCAGTAAGTTTATATATACCTTTTCTTGTTAGATTTACAGTAGGTACTAATGTATCATTTTGCCAGTTATTACGATAGATTTCATCTATATCTTCCTTAGTGAACAAGAGATCAAAATCTACAGTATCATCTTCTATATTACGTACTGCATCAAAGTAACCTATTTCTTCTAAAGCCCTTTGAGGAATAAAATCAAATAGTGAATTAAGATGTTTAATACCTGTACCACTAAACACTGCATAACGAATTAAATCATATGCAAAATCGTGTAATTCTGGTACATTACTATCTAATAACTCTTGCCAGTATTCACGTATTTGTCTACTTGCATTAGAATTAATATCATCAGAATAGTCAAGGCGAATATAATCTATACCTTTATTAGTAGTATCTGTAACACCTGTTATACTGTTAAGGAATAGATTACTGATTCTACCATTAGTAACAGATATCATAGGATACTTATTACCATTATTAGCTTTATCAGCAAGTATATCCTTTTTCAGTCTATTTAATCTCTTAGCTATACTATCGGTACCAATAAACAGTCTATTAAGCTCTCTCATACTATTAATAAGTGGACTAGAAGAGTCAGCATATAAAGCTGTTGATCTCCAGAAAGAGTCTATAGCATTGGTAATAGCAGTAATAGCTTGTTTATTAGATATAGTTGCTAATCCACTTGCATTAACAAAAGACCTAAACTTATTATAATATTTATCTTTACTCTGGATATTTATATTACCTAATAGATTTAAAGTAAATATAATACTATTGTCAATCTTCTTTTGTAAGAAGGTATCTTTATAGAATTTGTCTATCATTTCTGGAGTAAAGTAAGGGGATGACTGTACATCAGCTATTTTATCTAAGAATTGACGCATTTCTATAGCATTTTTACCAAACTTCTTAGTATCAACCTGTGATGCTTTAACGAGATCTGATAAGGCTCTAGCCATAGGATCTATCTGTTTATACATCTTATATACAAGAAGTTGTCCATAGTAATAGTCAAAATCTTTTTCTTTCTCATTAGCTTTACGCAATAGATTCTCAAGGTAACCTAACTTACCAACTTCAGGTATTTCAAATAATTCATCACAACTAAGTTTATCATTATTTAAAAGATTTGTTATAGCATCTCTCTGAATTTTATTAGTAGCAGCTTGATTGGCTTTCTTAGTAAACTCTTCAAGAATAGCTTTCTCTTTCTCATTATACCTACTCTGGAATGATTTAGTAGAATCAATAGCATAAGTACCTTTACTCTGAATGTAATCCTGTGCCATGCGTTTCATTATCTCTTGAGATACAAAATACATAGTGTTCTTACCAGCACCGCTTCTTAGCAATAAATTAGTAACATTATAAGTAAATGTATTTACATTCAGTTTAATAATGTAGTTATCTTTAGCAACGTCTACGTGAGCACTAATCAATGCAGACAACCAGTCAAGAATATGAATATCGTCTACACCAGATACTCTATGTAAATTACCAAATTTAGGCATATACTCTGGTGCTTGCATTACTAACTCTACCAACTGACCTAATACATGATGAGGGTTATTCAAAGCGAAAGGACCGATACCTGATTTACTATCAGCAAAGTCTTGTTTTAGATTATCCTGATATGCTTCTGTATATTCAAATAGAGCTTGATTGTTCTTAACATCTGGGAAATATACTTCTACAATACCTTTCTTCATGATGTTTACAGGTACGTCAAGAGGTCTGGTAGTATCGTGTACATTCTTAGGATCAAGTAGTGAAGCCATAAAAGTATCAATAAGTAGATTCTCTACTGCTCCTTGACTATTCTCTGACATAGGTTTATCAAAGTTATATTCAGTTTTAGCAGTTACATACTCATATACTTTGTAGTTACCATCTGTATTGTCGTAACGTACATTGGAATTCTTACTTTCTAAGTATCCATTTATAGCTTCAGAAGCCTTCATTGAGTTTCTCCTTGTAACAGGTTCTCCATTACGAATAGCCAATACTTCATCTGCCCAAGCATCATACCCTTTTAAAGCATTTTCTCTTTCAGTATTAGTAGCATTTCTACCAAGCTTGTTAGAACGTTTTGTAGTATAGTTATAACGGGTTAAGAACAGTTTATCAATATCGAAGTCAGAACCAGTTCTTGCAGTAAATTCATCAGGTAGTATTATAATATCTCCTGCTTGAGACATTACTACATCCCTAATAGTAAGAGCAGCAATAGAAGACATACCCTGTGTTGGTACACGATAAGCCATACTTGAAGGTGAAGCATTATCACCAATAATATGATTATCAATTAACCATTGTCTAGCCTCTAAGAATGACATATTATCATAACCAGGTATAATGTGCTTAAGTAAGTTAATACTAATCACACAGTCCATAGAGTTATTTTCATTCTTAAGCATTAGCTTACGACCTTCATTTACCATGTACTTACTATAGTCTTGTTTAGCTTCTGCTTGACTAAGCTTGTCTATAGATTTCATACCAAATGAAGACATCTGTACAAATGTACCACCAGGTAAATTAATATCTACAGTCTCTTTATTTACTTTGGATATTAACTTAGTTACAAGTTGTTTTGATAATGGTGATGCTGAAATAGGTACATTAAACTCGCCTCTTTCATTCAATGCAACTTGATTTACTATATCAGAATCAGTATTACTTGCAATTAAGTCTCTTACAAGCGAATCTGAGATACCTTGTAAGTCTTTGAAGGTAAACGTACCATCTTCATTTTTAACTGCGTGTAAATCCTTTAAAAGCCTATTTAAACCTCTATCTGATAAGTCATCAATAGCTCTCATAGCATAATCACGTAATTCACGACCAGATAGCTTCTTACCATTTGGTAAATAATAATCACCATCAAGTCTGATGTTAGAATATACAGTTTTCATAGCCTGTGTTACCAACATACGCTTTTCTGCTTCGTGAGCTTCAATAGGCATCTGATTTAATAAGTTACCAAAGCTCTGTTGTCTAAATGTAATGGGTTTGTTATAAGAACCATTTTCATCCTTAGTAAATTCCTCGGATATTTGAGACTGAGAAGTATCTGTATAGAAATCATATTCAACAATATTACCTACTTTCACTGCTGATTTAGTAGTAAACATATCAATAGGATTGGTAGTATCATTCATTCTATCATACAGAGCTTTTAAATCTCCAGTTGCTAATACTTTAAACAGAGGGAAGATAGCCATCTTATTAAAGATAGGCATATTTATGAATTCACCTTGTAATGGTTCAAGTATTTCATTACCAAAGTAAACCATTTTCTTTGGTGACATTACTGCTGCTAGGGTATTTATATATTTACGTACATCACCAAGATCATCAGCATGTTCTTCTACATAATCAATAGCAGCTTCAGTTTCAGCATCTAATAATCCTTGTGTAGCAAGAATGGCTTTATACATAGTAGGAGAACAATATACAGAAGCATCTGCTTGGTTAATAGGATTGTCTTCTGTATTTATAGTAATATTACCCTCTTTATCCATAGTAATATCACCATATAGTTTTAAATCTCGCTCTGTACTAGTTTTAGCTTTATCTTTAATAGCCTGGGGTATATCTTCGTGACTAAATAAATCATCAGATTCAAATACATTATCTATGAATTCTTTAGTGTAATTACCATCATTCTCCATAAGTTCTCTTACATAAGCTCTGTAAATAGCTTTGTAAAGTTCTTTAGGTTGATTAGTGTGTGTTTCGATATCTTTCAGACCAGCCACATTGTATCTGCCATTCTTATACCTAGGTATTTTATTCATAATGTGATTTGGATCTGTAAAGTCCAATCTAGGTCTATCACCAGTTGATAGCGTACCAGCAAGACGTTTAGATACATCAGGATAGTTCTTAAAGAATGCTACATCTTTGTATATTACTTTTTCTGTTTCAAACATTGAAACAAAATGATTAACAGTAAATGTCCAAATAGCATCCATAATAGCAAGATTCTCTCTTAACATTTTATTCTGAGAACCTGATAACTGAGCATATGTATTAGCATAGTTATTACTTCTTTCATTTATAGATGAAACAGGTAAAAACTTATTAGACCATAAGCCTGATTTCTTTTGTTCAATCAAACCTAATTTCTGTACATACATTAACTGTTCATGAGCTCTGTGAATAAGAGTGGTATTAATGTCTTCTTTCAATTGAGCAACATTATTGAAAGTATCCATTAACTCCTGATCACTTAAACTATTAAAGTCTATATAGTTAGTATTACCGTTTTCATCAGTATGCCATACTCCACGAGCAATACGGAATTTACCACCTTTACCAGTATCCTTTCCTTTCTTACCAAAGTACATAGTAGGTCTATTAGCATCGTCTATTTGGTCTTCTGCTAATTTCATTCTACGATACTGTAGTATAGCATCATATTCACTCTTATAATACTTATAGAACTGCTCTATTACATCTTTAGACATCCTAATACTGAGTTCACCATCCAAAGGTACAATCTCCATTGTACGGTCTTTAAACAGTCTAAGACCTTGTATAGGCATATATGTCTTTTTGTCAGACATAGTAGGAAGTACCAATATATCATTCTCAGATAATGTAAATTTAGAAATGAATGTTTCTACTTTAGGAGCAGATTGATAATCTGTACCTGTGTTACCAGAGTTATATTCGGTAATGTTAAGTAATGTACCTACAGTAAGACGAGTATTAGGGTTACTCTTTAACTGATTATACACTATAGAAGAACTATTGATAGGACACTTTAACAGTTTATTAACGTAAGATCTATCGTTATTCAATTTCTTTATTTCTAGAGTAATATAGTTATGTTTAGATAGAGGATAAACTGTAGTATTTTTTGGACCTAATACCTTTTCTTCAAGGTTATTGTTATTCAATTGATAATGTACAATAGCTAAGTTAAGTATGCTATTTTCCCCAGTAAATATAGCATCAGCAGTACGTTTAATACGGTCAGATGGTTTATCTTTTACTGGTCTACGTAATATTTCAGGTATCGCTTTAGCTAAACTACCATCTCTATTACTTGTTAATAAGTCCTTAGCTGCTTGTAATATAGTAGGTTTATTAACAGAATTGATAGCTGATACTTTATCTACAATTGCTTGGAACAAAGTATCATAAGTAATAGATATACCTATTTTATTATAAATATCTAGTAATTTATATAATGCCTGACTAAGATCTTCATTAGTAGATGAATCTGTCAACTTAGCTAATTCATTTGTAGCTTTAGTGAGTTCATCTCTTAATTCTTTAAGTTTAGCCATATCGGGCTTTCTATTACCCTGTTCATCAGTTATCATAAATTCACTGTTATAGAAATTTCTATTCCAGTCACTTACAATACGCTTACCATTACGTACATTTACACTACCACCTAAGTTAGATATGTACATTACCTCATTAGTACCCACATCTTGATATCCTACAGTAAGGAAATTATGTCTAAATCCAGTAATAGTTTGGAATATCTGTGTCTGTAAGTTAGAGTCTTTTATCTTAGATAATCTATTATATACAGAAGCAAAGAAAGGATCTGTTTTAGATAATTGAGCAGCTTTACGTATTAAGCCACCATAACTATCTTCATCAAATAGCTTATCTACAATTCTACGCCAAGCTGCCATAAATGGAGTTACACGTGGAATACCTGTTTCAGGATTAATATCTCTAGTATAAGTTTTAGTAGCTGCATTATATAAACGGTCTTCTATTGAAGATAAGAACAATTTGACAGCAGGTCTGATATTATGTAAAACAGATACTTCATAAGATGCTTTATCATATTTATCAAAGTTATCCTTTTCTATTTCACCACCATCACGTTCTTCTGTTTCATCGTACTCTTGTTCTTCCTTGATTTGTTTCAAACTTAGTTCTGCTAATTTTGCTTGTACGTCTTGTTTGAATATATCAAAGTTATCAAACAGTTCTTTAGCAGCAGCTCTCTGTTCAGGTGTAGCGGCTTCATCATATGAAAGATCTTCTAAGAATTCTCTCATATCATTGTAGTCTATGTTAATTCTAGATAAGTCATCTACTATATCTTCAGTAGTCATAGACTGGCTAATATAAGACGTAGTAAAGTAATCTACAGCCTGGAAATAACTATCAAGAGATTTAATATTCTGAAATTCATGACCATGCTGTGTGAAATTAACCCGATCACCATAAGCTGCTACAAATCTATCCTTAGCTTCTTGTGTTACAGGTACATTAGCATATTTACCTTCATATATACCTCTAAAGATGCTCGTAGGTCTTATTTTACCTACTAAGGAGTATACAAAATCTATAAGCTTATTAAACCATTTAGTAATTCTATAAACCTTAGAAGGTACAATTTCAAGCATATACTTTCTAAAGTCTTCAGCCAATGCTTCTTCAACTTGTTTGTTAGAAGCATTTTTCATATTTTCATGAGAGGCTCTGTAAGAATCATATACTTTATTACGCTGCTGTTCGGACATTAACAATAGAGATACCCTATGATATGCTTCATGGTATTCAACACCAGCTGGGTCACTAGAGTAAAGATGAATAGCATCTTGTGTCATATGAGATAATGCTGTAGCTGGCATATCAGAAGATACTGCTACGTCAATTATATCAATTTCAGCATCAGACATACCTAACTTCTCTTTCAAGAAGTTACGTGCTTGAACCTTATTCATCTTTTCTTTAGAAGTATATGTCTTCTTAGGAGTAAAGTTTACTCTTACTTCAGTTTCACTACCACCAAATGTATTAAGATCGCGGAATGTACGACGTTTGCGAGTAGGAGCAGGTTTCTCTTCTACTGTAGGTTGTTCAACTTGAGGTTCACTTACTGTTGGAACAGCTGTAGAATTAGGAATATTAGTTGGAGCATCCTGAGTAATACCATCAGCAATGACGAATGGTCTTTCATATCTCTCTGTATTAAGATTAGATTTTAACATACCATTCTTAATCATCCATGCTAATAAAGAATGATCTAAGTCATCTTTAGTAAATACTATGCCAGGCACTAATTCTAATCTACCATTAGCTTTTTCTACACTACTTGCTAGTCTTCCTTGAAATAGATCTCTAAGCTTCATGTCTACTGACACAACATCGTTGTTTTTTGAAGGTACCTTAAAGGGCATAGAACCTTCTTTCATAAGCCAATCTACAAAAGCTTTTCTCTCTTTATCTCTCTGGTCTGATGTTAAGCCAGCAATTGAGGTGCTATTATTACCATATACTAATTTACCTACTACACCACTGTTATCTACATATAACTGCTTATTACGTAAGTTTTTAGAAGCAGCATCACTAATGTCACTATTATCTTTTACTTGGGTAGCTTCTCCATAATTTAAGAATAACTTGATTAAGTCAGAGCCAATAAGATCTGTATTACCTATCTTATCATAGCTTGAGAACCCAGACTTAAACACAATAGTAGATAATAGATTAGCTAGTTCTTCTAAGTTATTATAACTTACTGTGCTAATCTTTAATGGCAACGGTCTACCTGATAAACGTTTGTTGCCAGCTATAATATAATATACACCACCTGAAGTAGTACCAGTAAAACCAGTATTATCCCCATGTATAGTATATATAGTTTCAGCAGATCTTACGCCAGTGCTGTAACCAAAGTTATCAAGTTCTTCATCTAAGTTAGTACTTAACTGTAAGATATTATTGAACTTAGCATCATTAATAGGAGCATACTTACTAATACCTTCTACTGCATTATGTATTAATGTACGTGTAGGAGTTACTTTGATATTATAATCTATTGCATTAGTAAGATTGCCATTAGAATCTTTCACAACAAATCTAGATATAATATCAGCACGTGCAGCCCTAAGATCATTTATTAAAGTATTATACTCTTCACTAGTGTCTCCTACTCTAAGATTATTAGGACTACGCATAGCTAACCAGTATTTCTTACCAGTTTTACTATCTGTAATTATCATACCTACCCTAGCCCAATCATATGTAGCTGGATTGTTCCATTTTACTTTAGTACTATTGGTCTTATAGTGTATAAAAGGCGCTACAGAATATTCAAATGACAAGTCACTTAATCTAGTACGGAATAACTCTGGTAATTCTGTATTAAGTGAGAATGTTACTCGATTACCATTTGCAAAAGTTATTGTTTCGCTTAATTGAGCATCGTGTTTATAGTGAAAGGTATTGAGGATACCTAATCTACTATCTTCTGAAAAGTCCTTTAATTCATTATCGGTAATCGCATCTGTTGGAATGGCTTCTGGAGCTTGTGGAGTTGGTAATACGCCAGCTTGGGTAGCTTCTTCTACTTGACTTTCTGTAAGATCACTCACGGGTGTATCAAAGAGATCATCCACAGTAATAGCAGCAACTTCTTGAGGAGAACTCATTCTAGCTCTATCTTCCTCTGGCATCTGATAATAAGCAGTAGTATAAGCACCTTTAATAGAATCAAAGTGAGTAGTTAACTTTTCCCTATTGTTACCAATAGCCTCATACATATTCAGGGCTACTTCTTTAAATTTGTATGCACCTAAATTAAACGCATTACCTAATAATTTTAAGAAAGCAACAAATATCTTTGCTTGTTTCTCAGCATTTGCTGCTGGGTCAAAGGCAAAGCCCACACTATTGTCGTCAAGTAAATCAAAGAAATCTTGAACGGACTTATTGAACTTAGCTTTAGCATCCTGAGCATCTTGTTTAGCTTTTGCTGCTTTACTAGGTTTAGATACTTCTACTGCTTCACCACCTCTTTCATCAAATACACCTTCGCCTGTAGGATCACCAAAACCACCTGCAAAAGGATCTTCATCAGAACTTAATATGTCATTATTTACTACAGGTTTTTCCTTTTCTGTATCTGTTGTATCTATAGAAGAAGGAGCAGCAGTAGCAGCGGGTTGAACAGTAGGTGTACCTAAGCCTATATCTTGACCTTCTGCAGCAGCTATTAAAGCTGCATCTGCTTCATCCAGCTCACTAGCACTTATGGTTCTTCTAGGTTTACTTGGCTTAACCGGTTTGATAGGTTTAGTGGGAGTGACCGGTTTAACTTGTTCTACAGTAGGAGCAGGTTGTTCTGTAACTGTACCAGTGGGTACTGTAACAGGTTTAGATGGTACTACAGGCTTATTAACAGTTTGTTGTTCAGTAACACCAGTAGTTCCTTCCATCATCTCTCTGCTCTGTTCTTTCTTAGCTTGATAAAGCTCAAGCATTTCATCAATGAGCTTTTCACCCTGAGCATTATGAATGTTACGTAAAGCCTTTAATTTAAGGTTTCTACGCTTTTTAGGCGTTTTCTTTTCCTTAGCCTCAGTAATGATATCAGCACGTTGTGAAGCCTCTGTAGGGGTTATTTTAGCACCATTCTCAATACCATTGAAAGCATTATAAATTTCCTGGTTTCTTTCAGCGTTAATTTCTGAGAATAATCTATCTTCTATAGCATTCTCATATTCAGTAACTTCATTGAAAGCACCAACAGATGCCACCTGGTTATTTAATAATGTCTTATCACCAGTATAGTTCTTATACCAGGATGGCATTGCTTTATCTATAGACTTCTTTCTTGCTTGAAGTCTATAACGCATATCATCTAGTTTAGCTAAAGTATATTCATTACCTCTTAATTCAGCAGGATTAGATGTTGATTTAACTATTTCTGTAGCATTATTAACCTCATTGAGCATATTATCTAACACTCTCTGTTGTTCTTGTAACTTAAATAGTTCTCTAATCTCATCTTTAGATACAATTTGGTCTGTAGATTGAGCATTGTTATTAATGACATTAAATGCGTTGTCTACAGCTTTTTCCATCTGAGTAGATAATACTGCATTTGAATTAAGTGCTTGTGCTTTACTAGTAAGTTGCTGATTCTTATCCGTAAGGTCTTCTAATGAAGCTTTAAAATCTTTCTCAGCTTGCATATACAAACCTACTAAGTTACCAAATTCTTCAGTATTCAGTTCTATGCCTAAATTCTCAGCTAGGTCTTTCATCCTATCAGATTTAGCCACAGTAAATACACGAGATGCAAACTGTGCTTCTTCTAAAGCATCATCACTTGTAAAACCTTCTGGTAGATTCTCTGTAGGTCCTTCAGCTAGATTAGCCCATGCATTAACTACTTCAGATTCAACACCTTTAAACTTGCCACTAGCATAGGTAACTGCTTTAGACATATCTTCTTTAGTATTGATCTCACCTACAGCAAGTTCATTTACTTTATCCATCCCTTTAGTTTCCTTATACAAGGAGTATGCTCCTCGAGCATTTACACCTACTTGCATAGGGGATAAAAGACTAGCAGCTGCACCAAGCTTTACATTATTCCAGTACTCACTGTCGTTCTCATACAAAGCATCCTGGTAACCAAAAGGACTACCAAGTATATTTGCAAGGGTTCTACCTTTTTCTTTATAAGCACCAAACAGAGATGAAGCTAATCCTTCTAGATTCAAATCACTATCATCAAAGTCACCTCTTTTATAAGCTGCGCCAGTAGTATATTGTGCGCCCTCTTCTAATGCTTCATTAAAAGAAGTAGCAAGATTACGCACTGCTAAATCACCGCCTATATAAGCAGCTTTAGCAGCTCTACTAGCCCAACTTCTAGTTGCTTTATCTATAGCATTTCTACCTAATATATACTTAGATAGAGTCTTTTTAGCAGCATCAGCAGCTTTATCACCTATTGCTTCAATAGGGTCTGATAATAAAGCACCTTTCTTTATAGTCTTACCTAACCAACCATCAGCAATTTTACCAAAGTATGGTAACATGATAACATCACTAGCTAAATTAGATGCGTAGGTAATTGACATATTTTGAGCAAAATCTCTATCTAAACCTTGTCTTGCTTGTATCTGAGCTTCTGCTAAGATAGGATTAGTAGATTCAATCTGACCATCTAATATCTTTTCAAATATCTTATCGTCAGATAACCTTGCATATCTTTCATCTAGACCGTTTGCACGAGCTTCATCTGCAATGTTGGAAATAGTTAAACCTGTACTAGTAATTAACTGAGCTACTCTATCTCTATAATCATCTGCAACATTAGCGTTAGCTTCATTTTCAGCTTGCTTATAGTTAGAATAAAGTAACATACCAGCATTAGCTACGTCTAAAGCAGCTGATATAGCACCTACTGTACCAGCAGCTACACCACCAACAGTACCACCTGCAGCAGTACCAGCACCAGGTACAACACTACCTGCTATAGCACCTGAAGCTGCCCCTATAGCTGCTTTAGAGATTGCCTTTTTGAAGACGGATCTAAGAGCGGTAGAAGCATATGGAGCTACTTGCCACAACCATGCGGATGAAGAAGAACCTACAGCTTGTGGTACAGTATATATCCATTTACTTGGCTCTGTCCACTTAAACTCTTGATTCTCACTCATAGCTTGTTCAAATCTAGAATCTACTTTATATCTTTCAATATCAGCTTCATCTGTTTCAATATCTGCATAGAGTTCATTAGCTTTATTCTGATAGGACTTTAAGTCTGCTTCTTGCTTTTCTCTGATATCAGAAATATTGCTCATATCAGGAGATACACCTAGAGACATTAATGCTTCTCTAGTGTTATACAAGTTACTATCTATATTGCTCAATTCATTCTGAATCTGTGATATCTCAGCGTCATCTTGTGAAACTGCTAAATGGTTTAGCAAGTTATTTCTTTGACTCACTAAACCATTATAAGTTTCAAACAAATTAATGTTCGATTTAATTCTATCCATCTGTGGTAATACTTCACGTCTAAGTATACCCTGAGTATTAGCCAATTGTGCTTCGTTCATAGCACGTAAAGAAGCTGCCACAGAGTTAGTTATTAAATCATATGTACTAAGATTATTACGAGATTCGTCTAATGTGTCATCGGTATCTAGAGCTGGCTTATAAGAATCTTTCTGATAACTAGCAAGATCTCTAAGTATTTCATGAGGACTAATAGTACTACCTACTTCAGGGTTTACAGTACCGTTAGAAGCACCTAAATAATCTTCATAATTCTTCTTGCGAAGCTCTATTGCCAATGGAACACCACTGTTGTTTTTAGTTTTCTCCATAGATCAAATCTTCATTACTTTGTCTATAATTTATATTACCTTTAGAACCTAATTTGCTATATTGGAACTCTTCAAGATTTGCTCTTTCTCTTGTTTGTTCATTATTGAGTACCCCTTTCATAACCGGTATCTCAATGTATACCCCATTATATTGAGTTTCATGACCAGGTGCAAATGTACCATCATCTGCAATTCTCACACTCTTAATATCAGCAATTCTGCCATTATAGTTAGGTATCTTACCATTTAGACTATTTACAAACTTTTGGAAGTCTTCATTCTTTATAATATCTTCAGATGTATCGTCCCCAAAGAAACCAGTATCAAAGTAGTCTTTATAGATGTCTTTATTGTTTAAGAAATAATCTACTGGTATATATGCTTTATATTCCTGAGTATATGATTCATTACCGGGAAGACCATTCTCAAGTAATACTTTACTGGTAGGAGTAATACCCATATTAGGTATATTATTATTAATGAGATCCTGTTCAAACTTAGTTCTAGCTGAACTCCAATTAGCATTGTTAACAGGTACGCCCATCTTAGCATTAACATACTGCTCTTGTGTCATCATACCAAATATATTATTACCAGAGTAAATAGGACTACCATTGATACCCTTTACTACTGAATTCTTATCAAGCTCAGCATCGTTGATAAAGTTAGCTTGAGAACCTATATCTGTTGATAATTCTTCCCATACTGTCTTAGCAGTTTTGTTACGGTTTAACGGTAATTGTTTACCGCTTTCTGTAACTCTATCTACATAGGCTTTTTGCCATTTACTACCAGGTGTAAATGTCTTTTGAGCTCTTTCAAATTGAGAATTATATTTTATGGTTACGCCATCTTCAGTTTTGACTGTGCCTGGTTTACTTAGCAGTGTAGAAGCAAGTTTAGTAGAGAATTGAACTGGCATAGTCTCTTCTCCAGATGCTTTCTTTGTAGCAGCAGCTCTAGCAGAAAGTAAAGAAAAAGGATTAACTTCTCTAGTAGGTCTAATAGTTCTATCAATATTAGATTCTACAATAGAATTTCTTAACCATTGAATTGCTTCAGCATCACTTGCTCCAGTATTCCTTTTATAAACTTCCATATGCTTTTGAGCCTCTGGAGTGTTTACTATATCGTTCAGGTGAGCATCTGCTACTTTCTCAATATCGCCACGTGTGTTACCGAAATAGTCATAATTACCATCAGTATACAGGAAACCTTTCTGTAGTTTAGCATAATAAGGATCTGCTAATTCCCTAATGTCTTTATATGCTAAAGGAGCAATATCGTTGAAAATACCTGATTTTGTACTATCATAGTTTGCAAAGTCTACATTATGCCACATCTCATTAAATTTACCAGCAGCAGCTAACTGTTGATTAAACTTCATTCTCTGCTCCATTCCTTCTTTACTCTGGAGTAATGTAGATAATTTAAGTCTATCTACATTATTAATAATAGAGTTAATCTGAGCTCTACCTTCTGGAGTCTTAAGTAAATCAATATTCTGAGACAATTTATCGATAATTGGTTTAGCTTTACCAAGAGTTTCATCATACCAGGTTTGCATATCCTTTAAAGAAGGAGATCTGAAGTCAGACCATTTATCTAACGCTCCAGATAAGTCTGAAATAGCTTTATCTACTCTAGCGTTTGCATCCTTGCCAAGTGTATACAGTTGTTGGAAAGGTAGTGGAGCATATGTATCTATAAACTGAGCTTGTGCTGGATTATCATATCTATTAACCATTTTTCTTACCCTTTCTATTATTGTAATACATATTATCCATATCTGCTATTAATTCACCAGGATTACCGTATGCTAAGAAATTTCTTAAATAAGGATAGATCATAGCGTCTCTAGCAGCTTCATTACGCATCTTTTCTTTAGTCTGAGACCATTGACCCAATTGACCAGCAGCAGTAGCACCAAAGTTTCTTGCAGCAGCTCTATTACGAGCATTTAAGTCATTAGTAAGTACAGTATTCTGTATGTATTGTTGACCTAAATTGTTCATCATATTTGCGTATTCACCCAAGTATTGATTATTTGCATTATCTCTATTGGCATATACTGAAGCATTCTGAGCATATTCCCCAGTAGCTAATTGATTTCCATATGCTAAATTCATACCAGTATTAGGATTAAGTCTAGCCATGTTATTACGAGCAATCGCTCTAGATCTTCTGTTAGCCGCAAGAGTAGGCTCTATGTTAAGTCTACGACTAGCCATAGCTCTATTAATAGCTCCAGAGTAAGGATTAAGGACTTGGTCTTCTGTTTCAGGTCTACGTCTACTTTGAATCCAATTATACAGTATAGGAGATAAACCAGACAGACTGCCAAAGTTAGATGAAGACTTACTAGGTGTTTTAATCTCATCTGGTGTTAATGTGGGATTAAAATCTTCAATATTTAGCAACGGAGCATAAATAGGATCAGATGCTAAAGATGGATTGAAATCTTCAATATCCAGTAAAGGAGCTTGATTAAGAGAGTTAGTGGCTTTAGCAGACTTACTTGCTGGGGTATGTTTCCTAACAGATTTAACCTTTGTTATAGGTGCTGCATCAGGAAATGGTACTTCAGGCAAATCGTATATAGGTTCATTTACACCTACAGGAATTGTTTCACCAGTAATGGCGTCTACGCTATTATCTATTGGATCGTTATTATATATATGTGTCCTACCAGGTACTGGACCAGATTTAGGTACAAGGTTTTCTGTCCAATTAATCCCATTCAAGTAATTCATTACTGGAGCATCCCAATTAGAGTTCTTAGTTGCGCCTAAACCAGCTTTATTACCTGTGTTATTAAAAGCAGAGGTTAAAAAATTAGCAATAGATTTGCCTAATCGTCTAGTCCAATCACCTTTACCATCTGCATATGCAGGTATTCCTTTTACTTTAGGCTTAATACCTTTCTTAGCTTTAACTGCTTCTTGCTCTGTAAGCAATTTTTCATACATTGCATTTGCATTTCTTTTATTTAACATATCAGTATTCTTAGCAAATATGTCATTACCTTTACTCTTTTTCGTCATTTTAGTAAGTTTTTCACCTTCTTGTGCAAATGTTCTATTTGTACCAGGTCTCTTAATTCTATCAGATAAAACAGATTCAAGATTAGAAGCATCTATTAAATGATTGTCTGTACCTGGTTTACTATTAGGTACTTGTTCAATATTACCAAAGTCATCTCTTATTACTTCATTATTATCTACATAAGCTAAATCTGGTAATATACCACCGTTTTCAAAAGTATAAGCTAAAGAATTATCATCCCAATATTTTTGTTCAAGTGTGGCTGCGTTACCTTTTCCCATTGCTATTTCTTTAGCATTTGCTTTAATACGCTTCTGTTTATTAATTGCATTCTTTCTAAAGATACTTGATACAAGGTTGCCAACACCACCTACAACTCCACCTACAGCTGTACCAATACCAGGAAGAATAGCAGAGCCTACAGAAGCACCTTTGGCAGCACCCCCTAGAGTACTGCCAGCAATATCTGCACCAGATCCTTCTTCTGTAAAGCCTTGTAAACCAGCTCCCAATATAGAAGCAACCTCTAAACCTTGATCTATACCAAAAGCATAAGCTGGAACTTTCTTTTTATTTATTTTCTTTTTCATATTATATCAATGAATATCTGTATGCTGTACTAATATAAGGAACTTTAAACGTATTACCACCATTACAATCATACTTATAATGACAGATTAAATATTTCCCTTTCATTCTATCTCTATAGGATTTGTTTACTAATTCTTCCGCTTCATTTAATTCTCTACTACTGCGAGGGATACAGAATTTATAAGTATCTTCTCTATAATCTATATCATCCTGAGTAAGAGTAAAACTAGTTTGTCTTTTAGTTTCAAAGTAGATGTTATCAAAGTTAGTATCGTAAGTAAAGTCACCACCATATTCAACATTATCAAATGTTTTAGTTTGAGGGTACTTATCATTTACTATAAATCTAACATAAGATACTTTATCTTTACCTGTAAACATATCTAATTCATTACCTGAATTATACTTATATACAGCTAAATTCTTGTATATCATTAATTTATCTGTAAATTCAGCATACCAATCAGGTCTATAAGTATAGAATGAAGTAAAAGCTCCAACTTGTTCATTAAACACTAAAGTCTTATCTTCTAGAGTAAGAAGAACTTCATTGTATTTCTTATCATATACAGATATAGGATCATTTGTAATTATATCCTTATTATCGTGTAAATAAGATTGTACACCTTTTAATTTAGATACAGTACGTAATTGATTATCAAAACCACATATTTCATTTCTATCGGCATCATACCAATATACTGTACTATCTGATTGTGTTGCAGTTCTTAATTGATTCTCTTTAGAACCATTCTTAGTAGTAAAGTAATCAAACCTAGTTAATACACCTCCTGTACCTAACGTAAGTGCACCTGCATTATTATCTTGGATAAGAGAACGTTCATTTACAGCAAGTGTGCCAAAAGCGTCAGTTTGCCAGAACAACAAGTTATTCTTAAACAGCTTTAAGTTATTTATAGAACCAAATCTAGTATCAACGTCTAAGTAATTAGCAACCCTAAATTTAGTCCACGAATCGGTTACTTCTAAGTTAGTCTTAGGTTCCGAGTTCATTACTCTGGTGTCTGTATGTAAATTATCTATACTATATATTGATTTACTAACATAGTTTTTAGCTCTAGGTTGAGCAGAATAAGCATCATTATAAGCATATAATGGCGTATTCTGAACATATATAGAACCTACTTGTACAATATCATTCTCTACAAAATGGTTTGCATAGCCTGTACCAGATTCATAGGTTTTAGCTGTACCTACAGTATCAGTTCTCAATGAAAGATTAATAGAAGACTCTAATGGTATATAAGCACCATTATATGCTCTAATTCTTTCATTATCTGGTTGTTCGTAATTATCACTAGCATTGTGGTATGCAAACATACAATTAGCATAATCTAATACACCAACATATGTATCGCCACCGAATACATTTACTTTAGTGTTACTGTTGTCTTTTACACTAATATAAGATCCTGTACTAATGTATACAGAGTTTTGTCTTGTAGCATAGCTATTACCACCATAAGGTGTTACAGACTGTTTTAAATTAGCAATGAGGATTGTATTAGCACTTTCAGGTCCAGCAGCTAATTCTGGTACTTCACCAACCATAGTATTACGAGAAGTCATATCCGTACTCTGAAATATTGCACATACCCCATGAGGTCCAACTTTCCTAACGTTGTTATCATCATAATCACTAGCCTTAGATGTATCTCCGTATACCCAGTTATAGTATACCATGCTACCTACATTGGTAGCTTTAGTTCTCCATGCATCGTCATCTAAGTCAAATGGTTCTGTATTAGTAGCAATTGTAATGTCCTGAATTGATGCAGAATTATAACCACCTGTAGTAATTTTATTGTAATACTTAGCTAAAGTAGCATCATACCATGATTCTGCACCCATATAGATTGCATTGTTTGCAGTAGACTGTTTTATAGAATCGCCTATAGCCGTAACCGAAGTATAAGCCCAACCGCTATTCTTAGCCCAACTAGTACCAGTATTCGAGGTTATATTTTTTAAATCATGTTTTGAAGCTTTTGCACCAACCAATACTTTGACTTTATCACCATTGGGTACAACCTTATCATTCGCAGGAGTACCGTTACCCATAGATTCATCAGGAGATATTGAAGATCTTAGTCTATATATACCTTTAATCTCTGTAGCTCTACCTGTTACTTCAGATGCATTTGTTCTATTGACACATATTTCTGGAGATATAAATAAGAAATATTCATTAGCATTCTGACTACTAAAGTCAAAAGCATGTGCATATTTATTATTTTGTGACACCATACCGTGAGAAGTAGAATAAGTAAGATATGGAAAAGCAGTTAATTGATTTGTATTATCATAATTACAAACACAACTAACAGCTCCTTGCATCAATATTGTTCTATCTGAAATAGTTCTTTCACATCTTACAATCTCATAACCAGTAATCTTCTTACTTTGGATTAAATCACTTGGTATATTAACTGTGAATTGTACACCTAATGGGTGTGTAACTACTTCTAGACTATTAGTAGTACTACCACCAATATCTACTCGCATACCTGAAGTAAAGATATTATAACCAGGTGCACTAGCTTTAGGCATTCTTATATCTGCAATCCAGTGTGCAGAAGATGCTACATTTTCTTCATTGTAGAATACAATAGCAAAACGATATATTTCATCTCTCATATAACCCCTTGCCATTGATTCTACTTCACTATTACTATAGTTTAATACCTTAGCAGTAGCATCAGCAAAAGATAAAGACCCTGCATCTGACCAGGAACCATCTTCCTCAACGTTATATAAATCTAGAGTAGATGTAGAGCGTGCTTTAGAGTTTAATGAGAAAGAATCTTCAGCATAACCTGTCCTAGATGTAGGGGCATCACTTTCAATTAGATTTGTTTTTATAAACCTATATGAAATATTTTTACCTATACCGCCATATACATACTTACCTGTAGCATCTGGAGCATATAAATACTGACTAGTATCATCATAGTTTGCAGGACAAATACAGTCGTGATTAGTTGGTATATCTTTAGTACTTATTTCTGAAGTAGAGAATGTTATAGAATCTTGTCCAGATGTAGAAGTTAATAATATTTGACCATTCTTATTGCATCTATATGCTCTAGCATCAAATTCATCATCACTAATATCCCAAGTCTGTTCAGTGATATTAGCAGCAAATAACATGTTATCTTTAGATTCTATTACTTTGGGAGTAAATATATAAGTACTTAAACCATTGAATTCTTCCAGAGTAAGTTCATCAATAACTGAACCACCTTTATCTTCATAAACTAGAGTGTTATTCGAAATACTTATTTCATCTATCACTGTGATAACAGGTTCTGCAGTATTACTAGAGTAATATATAGAAATTATTCTGGCTCTACTAAAAGAGTTAGTATCCACAGTAGTCTGTAGCTTAATGGATCTATTAGTAGTTTCTTCTTTAGAACTACCATAGATATCTTGGCTATTGGTGTTTTCTAAACTCCTAGATACTGTAATAATTGGAGATAAAACAGATATAGACGTTTCAGATGTTCTGGGATTAAATAGTTGATAGCAATATTGATACTTACCGGCTTTTAATCCACCTGTACCCAAACCTTTAAAGAATAAAGGTGGTAATTGACTCTTTGGTGATATATTTAAAGAGTCTACATTAAGATTAGGATGAGTTGTGGCTACATTTAATACTCTAATCTGATGTACTCCATCACACCAATATATTTTAACTAAATCGTCAGATTCCCATTTACAAACACTACTAACGGCATAATGACCATCTATAATAGGAATATCCAATGCTACATTGGATGATACTGTAGTCACTATAGGTTCAGTTTCAGATGCACCAAAATCGTATCTATAGATATTGAAGTTACTACCTTTCTTAGTAAACACAATTGCCCAATCCCTAATTGTATTTGTATGGACTATTGTTTCACCATTCAATGTCAATGTAGGATTGAGCTTACGTACGCCTTCAATATTCTGCATTACTCCAGTAGAACTATTATCATTGGCAATAATACGTATATTTTCTGCCCACTGATATTGCCCTGAGTCTATAACTGAATAGTCTAGATCACAGTTCATTCCTTTCTGGAAAGTATTTGTTTGTCTTTGTGCATTCATTATCTATTAGCATTATAAATGTGTTGTATTGAACCAGTATGACTATAGAAGGAACTGTGATCATGATACTCTGGATAAATCTTATTCCATGTATGTTTAATAGACTCCATCTCATCTTCATTAGGAAGCATTGCTTCTGCATATGCCTGTTTACAGTAGTAGTTCCAGGAGTTTCTCATATTTGCATACATACGTTCGTTCCATTCTCCTCTTATATATTTCTGAAAAGCAATCTTCTGAGTAATATACCAATATATTGCTTCCAAGTAAGAGATATTATCTGGTACCATAGGATAGCCATCCTCATCAGTAATAATAGCACTGTAAGACAGCTTTAAATAACCACAAGGAACATTCGTCATAATGTAACCAGGTTTAATACTGTATTGTAAATCCCAGTTAGGATTAACGCTAGTATTACCTCTAATATAGTCAATATTAACAGTATGAGTATTTATAAGATTACGTAAGATAGTCTTCATATTCTCATTGGTATTTAGCATTTCTAATGCTTCTGTTTTATCTATATTACCGTATAAGTCTACTACTAAATCTACTAATACTTCATCTTTAACTAGCATTTCGGGTTTATCACAGCATTTCTTGCAGTCTTCACAACCCCAAGCAGCAAATGAACCTGTGGCTTTCCTCATAGGAAACCAAGGTCCATCACAATTAAAAGAGTATGCTACTTGATGTAATTTATGAAGATTACAAGGTAATTGAGCTTGGTGACAATCAATCTTTATAATTGGTGCACCATTCACACCAGATACAACTCGCTCAAATTGCTGTACTGCACCAATTTTTTCCATAGCTTCTCCTACCCACTCTCGCATATCTGATATTAAAATATCATCTTCTTGCAATCTCAGGTCTGCTATTACTTTAGCTATTGCAGTTTTAACTGATGTTAATTTTGTTATCATAACTCTAAATAATCTCTTTCTTTATTCTTAATAATCTGAGCTAATCTTCTTTTATTGTCTCTTGTCATTATTAATTGATACATTGTCTTATTGTGATTAAGCATATTATGTTTATTCCAATAGTATCTGTATTTATAAAAGTTAGAATGCTCATTCAAATGATAAACTATTTTACCTACTTTCTTTGTTTCTGCATAATCTATCCTGAGACTCCTACCACTATATTCTTTTGGTTTATGTTTTACTATACTTAAGGTACCTAGTCTACATGGCAATTTTATCTCTTTACCATTCTCTATTAATTCATCTCTTAAGTATTTAAAATAATCATTGATTATATCTCTAAACACTCTATATTCTACTTGATATAATGGGTTATCACCAACATAATCAATATAAGATTTGTAGAAGTCTTTGCCAGTATAAGATTTAGTTTCTTGCATTTAGTTCATTATTAACGTCGTTAGTACTATTATTCGTGGTGTCAGTAGGTACTGATAACATAAAATTTAACTCTTTACTAAAGATTAAATTCTTTAATGTAGGTATTTTGTCAGCAGGCATTGGATAAGCTGAATCGTAATCATAACAGTCTCCAGCTTTTGTAGGATCTTCTAATATACCATCTATTTCTACATATTCTAAAAAACCAGGACCACTTAGGTATAAGTGATTATTCTTTAAGTAAGCAATATAATCATTACATGTATATTTTCTACTAGTCTGGTATTTAGCTTTCGTTTCTGTCCCAACCTGTATTAAGTTACCATGCATATCTTTCACAGCAACTAAACCAGAACCAAAGTGTAAATCTATAAACTTAGGTAGTTCATCATCAGAGATATAGTTGAAGCCATTAGGTACTCCACATCTACTTACTTTAGATATGTGTAAAGGTCCAATAGTTTGTACATACTCTGGATTTATATCTCTACCCTTATCTAGATCCTGTTTAATTAAATATGCTCTATATTGATGTATCCACTGCTCTATTTGTATGCGGGATAGCTTTTCACTTTCGCTAACATCGTTATCCCTCACAGTAAGTATGATATCATCAATTATTGTATTTAATGAATTAAATGTCATAATTAATTATTTTAAATAGTTTCTACATATAATCCAACAAGAGCTGACAAATCGTGTGTAAGAGGTTGTTCACTATTTCTTGTACATTTATATTTTATACCATTTTGGATATAGTATTTATCTTTGAATATTTCCATAGGTGGAATGTAAACAATAGGATCATCTATAGTACCTTTGTGTTCTTCATCTACTACTTTCCACAAGCTTGCAGTAGCCATAGAAGGTTTCCAATTGTCTTGAGTAGTATGTTCTTTTATACACTCCCAAAGAATATTATCAGATAAATATCTTTCTCCTACTTTAACAGTGATACCTGCAACCCATTCTGGATAATGATCTTTAACTTGTAATGCTTCACCTGGAGTAAGATCATATGTATTGATTTCTTTAGTAATCTCTTCATTAAGAACATTCAAAGCTAATATACGACTGAAGTCTCTGTTGATTACAGGCTCTTCTTCTGTACTAGTCCACTCTTCACTATTTAACAATTCAATAAAAGTTGGATCACTAAATGAATATCTTGGAAATGATTCATCTTCAAAAGGTACTAACGTTTCTTCATGTAAGATAACTTTACTCTGATCTATACTTGTTCTCATTTCGGGCAGTATTTCAATACCATGTGATTTTGCCCATAATAAATCTACTATTGCGTATTTCATATTATTTTGCTTTTAAAGTTTGTAAATAGTTATATGCTTTGATACAATCTTCCCTGGAGAGGACTGTAGGATAAATCGCTAAGTTTTTGAAAGCAATTTTAGTATATGCGTTACCTGAATATCCTATAGTTAAGAAATTTTTACTGGTAGATTCCGTTTCTTCATTATAAATAGATTCTTTCCAGTCTTTTGAATAAATCCTGCCATCAGAACAAATTGCATTAACGGTATTTTGATCGGGAATCAAAATATTTCTACCATTTTTTATATTGAGCATTGAATTATAATTATAATTATAAATGACTATACTATCAAATTTTACAATACCAGCATTGTCATTTTTCCCTGTATTTATAAGCTCCCAATCTCCTATTACAGTCCAATCATTACCCATTTTAAATATAGACGAGATTATCTTATCATCCACCCCATCCGTAACCAGATAGCCAGCATATTCACCTTCTTCATTGTAGCCACTCCCTTCTGCAAACCCAAAATTGGACAGCACAAGATTATTACCATTGCCTGTAATGTTGGCAATAGTAGCACGATCTTCGTCCTCGTTGGTTTTGCCTACCACTGTCCATGCCTGGTCGGGAAAGAGCCAGGGATAGGTTTTGACGAAGTAGTCTTTGATCTTGGTCAGTTCTTCTTCGGTGGCATCGTGGTCGAGAAATACAAGTTCCCAGATAGCAAATCTACCACACTGTTGGCCTCCAGACAATCCACATCCTACACATAATGGTTTTCCATGATTTTTGTCACCTTTTAAAATACCAACATTATTATATTGTTTTGATGTTTGCCATGTAAATGGTGATTTTGCAAAATCTATGATACCTCCAGCACCTAAATTCCAATAACCCTTATTTGAGGATTCTATTTTTTCAAATGCTACACCTTCTCCCGTGGAATAATTCCTAGTTGACAACAGTCCTCCTGTCAAAGTTGTATTCAAGAAATCTTGATCCCACTGTCTCAACACCACAACAGTATAACCTTTTTCCTTAGTCAAAATAGGGAAGTTATCACAGACACCATAATCGTCTACTCCGTCAAAGACAAGTGCACCGGGGTAGAGGGGAAGTTGTTCGATGGTAATGTCTATATCATTAGTATTATTACCAGAAAGAAAATAAATTACATAGTAATCTTGTAATACATCATCAAATGATATTTGAATGACACCATCGGTATCAAAAGAAAATGTTTTAATTGCTTTTGATGTTATAGGATCTGTAGCACTTATGCGTAAAGCTTTTACAGATTTTTTATTTACTGCTTCAGTTAATCCATTTACATTTAAAATATTTTTATATACATTTTCTGCATTATAAACATTCTTTGATTTCGCTTGAACAACTGTACTTGCTGTAATAAATTGCAATTTGTGATCTGTATGACTATTTACCCAATAGCTGTTTATAGCCCAATCAGCAGAACTATTCCAATTATCTACATATCCACCTACCCCGCTCATTCCACCCCAAATGAAGTTCTTCATTTGCAAGTCATGCCCATTACCTGTCTTATCTACCCATACAGGATTAGCAGCCATCTGCTCATTAGTAAGACCGGAAGCTGAATATCTTGCAATCATACCAGGAATAGATGGGAAATCATCATCGCCTTCTGAAGTAGGGGTATAAAGACCATATTTACGTTGAGCTTGTTCTTCCATTAATTTCCTGTATTGCTCATACCAAGACTTATAATCTAATACAGGACCTGCAACACTTATAAGCTTATCTGTATCTTCTACATGTGTTTCATAATGTTTCTTCATACTTATAAGTTATTTATTGTTATTGTTATTTGTTCTTTATTATCCATCGCCTTCTGAAGTAGGGGTATAAGCTTATTATAAGCTACAGTAGAATTAGATATCCAATCTTCTTTCATCCCATCCCAAGTACCTACCAGTATACATCCACTGGAATCTTTGGCGCTAGAATTGCCCGTATGGATACGTATACCTAAGAAGTGAGGTACATTAAGTATCTCAGGCATAATACGCTTAAAACGGCTAGAATAGCTTAATTTCACCTCATACGTACCAGCAGGTACAGCTGTGTCCCCATACACCTTTTCCTTGCATTTACATGTAATTCTTTTAGGTGTATTAGGACATACTTCAGGTAATGGTCTTACTGGATCTTCAAGTGTATCCGATATATACGCGCCATCTACATATAACTCCCCAATAGTATATTCATTAGTACGAAATATTCTATCTAATCTGAGTTCCATTAGATTATACTTTTAGTTACACTTGTTTTAAGTTTAGATCTAAACTCTAAGAAATTCTCATATCTAGTTTTACAGATTTCATCTTTGTTGAGACCCAATTTATATGCAAAGTAATCATTAACCATTTTCAATTGCTGATTCACATCCCAATTATTAAGTAATACATCACGAATAATTGAATCATCATTGATGTTGGATTCATTGATAATTACTTGTTCACATTCATAATATGTTTCATCGTCCTTCTTTACTTCTTCAATATTATAATTAAAAGCGTAAGAATTATCATCTAACTTTTGAATCATTTCAGGACGTTCACTATAACAAGAATTCATATGCATTATATCTTTTATGAAATATTATAATTATATAAGTATTTATAATATCCCTTATTAATAAACTTAATAATAATTTACTTTTAGATGTAACACTAATTAGTTTGTTAGTAATTACATATAATTTAAAATATTTATTATAGATTTTATAACCTATAAACTTTAATCTCCTATTTAAGACATTTGATATAATATCTTTCTTAGGTACAAATATTTCAGGCGTTGTTAGATTATATTTCTTACAAACCCTTAATACTAACTTTTTACAAAAATTGATAGAATTACAAAACTTCAACCAACCAAAGTAAGAACATACTTTACGTCTAGCGTAGGATTTACTATATGTCTTATTGTATAACCTAGATAAACACTTACACATATTATGTTTGATGTTTTTCCTAAGTAATGTATGAGTATGATAGAATTTATATCCTACAAAGTCTAATCCTCTTGAAGCTAAGGGAAATACTTGATAATTACTCTTTACCGTTAGTTTTAAATTGATATTTAAATATTCGATTATAACTTTGATTAAAGTATGTAAACTCTCTTTATCTTTACTAAAGATTACTATATCATCAGTATATCTGAAATAGTATTTTATCTTCTTACATTCTTTAATCCAATGATCAAAGTAAGCTAGATATAGATTAGCAAAGTACTGTGATAAGTAATTACCAATAGGTACTCCTGGTGCTGAATCAATTATTTCATCTAATAATTTTAATACTTTAGTATCTTTTATTTTTCTTCTTACTATAGACTTAAGAATCTCATGATCTATAGAAGGATAGAATTTCTTAATATCTAATTTTAAACAATATTGAGTATTAACTGTATCTTTCCTTAATACTCTCTTTATATCTTGTGCTGCTTTATGAATACCTTTATTCTTTCTACAAGCATAAGTATGTGCAATAAATACCTTCTCCCATATAGGTTCTAAATAGTTCATTAATGTATGATGAGCTATACGATCTGGAAAGTATGGTAATCTATATATTAATCTTTCTTTTGGTTCATGAATTGTGAATAAACTATATTCTGAAGTTTTGTAAGTTAAATTTGTTAAGGCATCCTGTAGCTTATGAAGATTACGTTCACGATTTCTATTATGATGTTTAACACCATATGAATGTAATTTCCCTTTACGAGCTTTCTCATCTGCATACAAGATGTTGTTATAATTTATGATACCTTCAAATATATTAGAAACTCTTTTCATTAAAATTGTGATAAGAGGAGCGTTCGCCGAAACTACTAACACCGCTGATTTTATTATTTGTTTTTTGGCAAGAGCCAAGGTCATGTCAAAACAAAAAGAAATTTTAAGTGAGCTGTAATTAGCATTCGTATTACCGACCGTAGAATTCGAATTACAACAACCGAGACCGGCATTAGTGCTGTTATTAGCATTACTGCTGTTTTTTACTTGACATCAACCTATAAATATTTACGGTCTATATACTAGACGCGAGCCGTAATTAGCACTCGCAGAACCGACCGTAACAAGCGAACTACAAGAACCGAGACCGGCACCAGCGCCGTTAATAGCACCACCGCCGTAGAACAAAGTTCTTAAAGAAGAACTAGCTATATTGGTTTCAAAGTTATCGCATCTACCTGTAGTAGAACTGGCTCCTGTTGCTTCTGATGGGATGAATGTACCCAAGTAAGTATTAGAGATAGCACCACCTTTTCTAGGTAATTGTCCTAATTCACTAAAACCTTCAGTAACAGTGTCACCATAATCAGCTTCGGTTTTTGCTAAGTATATAGTACTAGTACCACCATCTGCATCAGTTTTAATATCAAAAATAACACCGTCAACATTCTTCCAAATGTGTCCGAATGGATTTTCTATACCTCTATATCTAGGTACTTTTACTTTTACTACATTATCTGGTTTGAAAGTAGAAGGCAAAGTATATTCAACTTCACCGGTTTTATTTCCAAGAGCATCACTAGTACCACAAGGAATAATTGGATAATAACCATTAAAAGTATTCCAATCACTACCAGTAACGTTTGTAACACCACTACCTAAACCACCTTGTTTAAAACCATCGTTAGATAAATTTTCATTAAAGGCTAACTGAGAATTCCAATTTGCATATTCAATAGAATACAGTAACCAAATAGTATTTGTTGCAAAGAAATCCAACATATTCCATTTAGTACCAGTAGCTCTATTTCTAGCATATTTTCTAAAGTTAGCTCTACTAGTAGTAGTTACAGGCATACCTAATTGAGTATTCTCTGCTTCATCTTTAGTAGCATCATTATTACCACCTCTAAAATTAGCAGTAGTATTTACTACAGAAGCAAGTTTTAAAGTACTAGTGTTAGTTCTATCTATAGTAGCTTCATAAGCAGATACATATTGCTTTTTAACCAGAGTATAACCATCTAATGCATATTCTGAAATACTCATACTATCTATACCATTCTTACTTTGGCATTTTACATAGAATTCAGGTATTTCAATCATTACCATACCATCACTACCATCTTTCTTAATAGGTGTACCATCTTCATTAGCAGACCAGTCATCTTTGAAATAATGATTTACTGTACCATCATCTGCTAAGGTACATCCTCTCATCTTATTCTGGATTGGTAAAGTACGATGTAAATCTAAATTACCAATTCTAGCTAAAGTTGCATTCAATGAACCTGTTTGCCAAGATACACCATAAGAATAAAAACTTTCAGCATTAGGTATATCATTAATTTCAATGTTAGTAGAATCTATTTCTACATAAGCTTTACCATCTTGTACTTTAACAGCCTTCTTAGTATCAGTAGATACAAAACCTGTTTTGATACCACCCAAAGTAGAATCAGAAGCAGTAGGCAATGTGTAGTTATTTGCATTAGCTGCAATACCAGCTAACTTGTTCTTTTCCGCAGTAGTATAATCATTAGTAGAAAGACCTTTACCAGATACTTTATCTACTTTGTTTTTAATGTCTGTTTGAAGCTGTTTTACATCTTCTTGCAATTCAGTAATATCGCCAGTGGCTTTACTGTTTACGTAAACCCAATCTTTACCATTAAAGTATTTCAGATCACCACCATTCGGGTTAGATGCTAAATCAGCCCAATACTTAACAGATGCAGGATTAGGTTTAATCGTACTTCCTAATATATCGTATTTATTATTGTATGTACTCATATAATATTAAAATAAAAAAGGTTGACTAAATAGCCAACCTTTGTGTTTTAGATTTCAATTTGTTTCTCCTCAGATGAGGGAGTTTCTATTTTAACCTCTGGACGAACAGTAGTTACATTTTGTAAAAGTTGCTTAAGCTCTTTCACTTCAGCTTTTAATTCATCAAGTTCTTTGAAATCTTTTGTCACATTGGTTGTTATGTCCGGAGTTGTATTAAGTAATTTTAAGATGTCTTCACATCTCCTCATCTCTTCATCGTATTTTAATACGCTTTCCTTTTTAACTTTACAGTCATTATAGGATTGCTTAACCATATCTACAATTTGAGTTTTATCTGTAGCTATAGTAAGTCCGATGGTAGAATCGGTCATCATTGTTTTATCTTCAGATACTGACAGTTTCTTCTGCTCACCGTCACAAGAGATAACTAAATCTACAAGCTTACGCCTATTTTGCATAGGCATTGGGAATTGACCTGGTGGCAATGGTTCATCGTAGGGTTTTGATACACTTACTACTTTACCTAAACTGTATGTAGTACTCTTTTTAAAAGTACCTGTAATCTCGAGTACGTGTATATTTGTACCCGGCGTTAACTGTGAGAATGTCATATCTTTAAGTTTAAAAAGATATGGGCAGGTATTACTCGCTGCCCATATACTTAGTTAATATATATTAGGCAGCTGGAGCTGCAGCCACAGTGTAATGATTCATAACCTGAATAACATTATCGCATTTATTGTAATAAACCCAATATCTGTTACCAGCAGAGATTTCAGAACCAACTAATGGTGTGCTATCTCCTTTTACTACAGGTATAATGATTTATTTTTTAATTGATTTAAATTACTTGATTGTTTGATAATTAGAAATATCTAATAGATGTGTTTCTAGCGTCTCTACTCTGAGTTTTGCTATGCATATCTTTTTCACGTGCTTCACGTTCCATTTTCATACGTCGCATTTCCATATCAGAGTAATCATCATATTCATATCCACGAGAACGTAGTTCATAAGGACGATCGTGTTTATGATAATATTTATCATAGTCCAAATATTCTGGTTCTCTATAACGATTCAAAGAATAATTACCTTTACGATATTCGTGTTCATAAGCTTTATAATCATTCTCTTCGTCATCACACATGATATAAACGTAATAATGCCACATCTTACCTTCTGAAATGTCTTTGTCACAAATCCAAGCTTTGGTAAGTTCTGCAAAATGTTTTGTGTTATTGCTGCCAGTCATTGCTACAACAGCTTTATAAAAATCTGAATAGATCATATTCATAGCAACATACCAATCCCATTTGTTATGTTTCTCTGATCTTAAGTTTATGCCCATTTGATTGGCAACGGACGTTGTCTCTTCAACCGTCCAATGAGGGCCTTTAGTGCCATCCTCATTTTCCATGCCTTCTACTGCGTATCTGGCATGTTCCTCATCAAAGTGAGGACCATTTATAGCTTCATATACATTAGCACAGAGTTCTGATTTAAGTATCTGGAAGCCCTTCTCTAATAAACTACCTTCGTGCTTTTCTAAAGCTTTACCAAGCTTATCAATAGCCTCAGTAGGAGAAGGATGGTGTTTGATTTGATCTAGAATTTTATTTAAATGCATAGTTTCAATTTGTTTATTGATTAATACTAAATTGAAATGTTTTGCAATTATTTTGAAATAGTTATAACCCTTGTTTCAATTGTCTTGATTAAAGGGTTTGTGTTAATTATCTGATAGTCTCTTATTAAATCTTTTTTAAAATTTAGTGTGAACAAACGTCTAAAGAAACCTTTTTTACGCCATACTTTACGTTCACTTATATATAAATCTTGACGATTTCTAATGTCTAGTATATGTGTTAATATACTATCCTTTCTCTCTATTTTGATTGTAGTCAATTGATTTGGTTTTAGTTCTACTAAAAAGTCAGGATTAGGATCCTTTATTTTATGTAGTATAGTATCTTTAATTACTGTTTCAGTAGAAGATACTGTATTTAGCTCTTTGTCTTTTAATTTAAGCTCTTTAGCTTGTTTCCTTACTACTTGTACTAAACTGTCATTAGATTCTTTAAAATCGTCTATAGTAAGCATTAAGACTTTATTATTATCCTCAGCGTTGCTGAGTTTACCTTCATAATAATGTAAAGCATGTTTAGTTTCTGCTAATCTATTATCTAAGTAATCTACTTTATTACTAAGCCTATAATTATTTAAACCTAAGAAGACAGTAAGTGCAACAAAACCTATTTTAATATATCTCAACACATTCACTATTTTATTTTTTTAACCAGTTGCTTAACTTTTGGTAAGTCTTCCTTATCTATGGTTATATCAAGATACTTTTCACCTTTACTCTTTATTACTTTACTTAGGATTCTCCAAGGACCATCTGGGTATAATGTATTTAAGTTTTCAACTATAGACCATAACTCAACTCCAGCAATAAGCCCTGCAAAAAGCTCTGATAAGTGAGCATTGAATGATATTAATATATCAGCATCAACTCGTGATGCAAACCATACAATAGCACAAGACCAACCAAATTTCCGTAATGTTTTCCAAAAACGTCTAGATTCACATTTCCTGTTCTTTTTGATTGATACTTTACAACCAAGTATAGCATCAGTAACAATAAGTAATCCTAGTAATAGTAATACAAAAATGATAGGTGTAAAAGTGCCCATCAACCAATTTAGTAGGCTGACACCAACACAAGCAATAAACTTTGTTATACCTTCACCGGTTAAATCTTTAAAATAGTTCATTGTAGAAACACCTTGGCTTACTAAAAAATAATTATGTAATTTATCTAACATGATGTAAGATTTGAGATATATTGAAATAGAAAACGCTAACTAAATTATGAAAATCTAGCTAGCGTTGTGTTATCTTTTGATAGTACGTTTAAAACGTTAAATACCTATAAAAGTTGCTTAGGATAATAATCACTATTACATACCTAATAGCGGTTATTTTCTTATTGATTAGATAAATCAAAGATTGGTAAAAAATATAACGTATCTTCTTGAGAGGTCGTATAATGAACCATAGCCTGTAAGATCCCTTCTGAAGTATTTGCATTTACCAAATCTATTGATTCTATCCACCAAAACTCTTCATTATTTACTCTAGTAGAGGTCCAAAATGGGGAATATCCTTTACGACCAACTTCCACTATAGCCGTATTAAGATCGTTTCCAAATCTCTGTAATATTGCTGCTTCTCCAAAACTAAGTACATGTGGAAATAGATCTTCATTATTGGGTGTTGTTAGTTTTAAATTTATAGCAATTTCCTGAAAACTCGGACTATTTGCAAATGCATACGTACAATTTTGAAATCCATTTAAATCTTTTAATGCATCGGTATCAGAGGAAGCTATAGGCATATCTGTTCCAAAATCATATAATCTTAAGTTATACTGATCCATATTTTTATAATCTAATAATAATTTCTTATCACCATAGATAATAGCAATTCCCAAATTATCTGGTTTATTAGCATTTTTCCATTGATCTACAGTAACAAAACTCCAGTCATTTAGCATTATATATACCCCATCTGTAACTTCTACTTGCTCTTTAGACCATACTTTAGTACTACCTAAGTACATAGCTTTTACTTCGGTAGTACCTATATATGCATTCTTAATATCTTTATTAGTCATAGTTAACCGGTTATTATATAAAGTGTAGTATTTTTCTTCTCAGTAAGTTTATCGTAGGCAGCTTGAGATAATGATGCTATTTCAGATACTCCGTTACCACTTATAGTATTTATCTTCCTATATTGACCGTTGTCGGAGAGGTATTTTGTACCGGAGCCAGTATTTTGTAAACTTTGTCGATTAGATACCGAAGTATAGGTCTTGTTACTCTTATTAATAATTACGGTTGTTACCATTAATCCTATAGAGTGATCACCGGAGTCTACTGTTAAAAAATTTGTTATAATACTATATATTTCAGTAGAATTACTAATTGTTATCGGGCTAAATCCATCAGGATCCGTTTCAATTCTTGCTGTTGTTATTCCTTTGTTTACTGCATCAACTATCTTTTGATAGTTTTCATCTGATAATGTACCACTTTCACTTGGAAATAAAGTTGTTAAGTCAAGATACTGATTGCTAGCTATAATCTCTGACCATTGCTTATTTTTCCTACCATATGTTTTACCATCTGAAGGCGCATCAGGAAATTCTTCTACACCGTAATTGGGTAGTTTTACCCACTCTCCATCTTTCTTTATTTTTATTGTACCCATATTATACTAAAGTTACATAGTTATCTACTAAACTTGACAAATCATGTGAAAGTGGCATTTCACTATTCCTAATACATAAATACACTTTACTGTTCTGTGTATAGTATTTATCCTTAAATAATTCCATAGGTGGTATATAAGGTATTGGATCTTCTAATGTACCAGCATGATCTTTATCAACCACTTTATATAAAGATGCTGTATCTACTCCAGGAATCCAATTTTCTTGTAAAGTATGATCCTGTATTACTTCATATAGTACATCTGAATTGTTTGTTACTACTCTAAATCTAAAACCCTTAGTAACAGAAGTACCATAAGAAGCATCTCCTTTTCCCCATACAGGATAAAGTGTTTTCATTTCTAAAGCTTTATCCGCAGTAAGTGAAGAAGCGTTAATTATAGTTCTAATAAAATTAATAGCTTGTGCTTGTTCATTATCAAACTGTCCCGTATCAACTATTTTCTTTATTTCATCATAAGATGGATAATGATTAAATACATGTTCATTGTATTTATAATGAATAATATCATCTTCAGTTTCCTTATCCTTATCTACTTGAACGTCCCATCTTACTGCCCATTCATTTAAACCTAAGTATTCAACAGAAATAGGGATGCTATTACTATGTGCAATTCTTGTCATAGCCTAATAATAAAATTTTAAGTTCTTTTATACTATAGTTTATTATAGGTTTATCCATTAAACCCAGGCTCTAACGCCAAAAATTCATCTTTTGTTTTAACTACGATCTTACCATAAAAACCTAACCGCGAACCGATATCCGAACGCACATACGAAGAATCAGAAGCAGCATCCGAAAAGAAGACCCCGCATTGAGACTCAAGGTCCGAACTACCCGACCGCATAAAAACTCTGTTACCTGTATTATGATAGTAATAGTCTGCATAATATGTAGTATCTGATCCTCCTGTAGTGTTGCTTGGCATAATATCAGCGTATTCTCCGTGAGCAATGCCAACAATCCAACCATTAGAAGAGGAAGCAGTAGTATTAGATTCAGTAGGGCCAACAATTTGTCTTACGTTTGTATATCCTGCAGATGTTAAACCTGAAATATCGGTATTTACTTTAAGACCTCCATCGTACACTATCCATTGTCTAGCAATAATATTAATCCCTTGTACGAATTCAAATTTACCATAGTAACAATCCTCAAGACCTAAGAAATTACTACTATCATTAAACGTTCCATCCCTATCACCTAACGATATTGTGTTACCTGCCACACTACCCCAAGAACGTGTACCACCAGAACAGGGTATACTACTATTATCTGCACTTATATTAGTATTACCATATTTAGCACAGAATAAATTAGCAATAGTTTTATGGGCTCTGTAATCAATCAATCCCCAGTTACTCCCATTAGCTTGTGCTTGATTGAAAAAAGTTTCTATAGTTTGCTCTCCTGTACTAACAGTTGATTTCCTACTGGTTAATTTGCCATCAGTATTATATGCTTCAAATACACCAATTAAACATTCTCTCTCCTCTTTATAATTCTCATTAATCTTTTTTTCAGATATATATAATTTATATTTGTTTACTGCTGCGCCAGAGTTATCCATTCTATAATAATACTTAGGGAAATGAACCATATAATATACATAATGGTAAGCCCCAGTAGGGTTAACAGCAGAACCATCTTCCCATTTATTACTATCTGTTGAACCAAGATAAGCAATAGCAGCAGAACCATCATTCTGAGGTAATGCTAAACATCTTTTAAATTTACTAGTAAGACTAGTAATAACATCTAAATTACCACCTCTTTCTAGTGTAGTAGTACTTGCGGATTTATTGAATTGAACCCACATAGCATAAGTTTCTTCTGCTAGAATCTTATAAGCCAGATTAACAGTTATATCTGAATACTCAGTTCCAGTATTTCCAGTCTGAATCTGTGGAGTATCATAGTTAGTTACTTCACTACCTTGGAAACAATACTCATAATTTTTAGGTAAAATAAAATCATGTGTACCTAAACTAAGTGGATGTGTCCACATTGCAGGAGTTAAACCTACTACAGGAGTAATTGTACCTTCATCTGCTGTAATGTTTAAAGTCACTTTAGTACCATAGTAAACATACGAAACATTCTGTGTAATACCTGTTGCTGTATGTGTCTCCTTCTCTGGAATATCGTATTTCCTATAAGTGGTATCTGTATTCACTATTACTTCCCAACCAGCAACAGTAAATTGTTTACCAGTTGGTACATTAAAAGTATAAGTTAAATTTCCTGATAATGATTTAGTTACTGCACCTGATATTGAAATACTAGCATTATCTACAAATAATGTAGGATTATTACTAGTAACAGTAAGTGTAACTATTGTAGTATTATAAGTTAAAGTTACATTTCTAGTATTACCTGCTGTAGCTGTAAACGATTGTACTTCTGGAGTAGAATAGTCTGTAATATCACTGCATGTGATAGTATAATTAGAATTCACAGGAACAGTAATACTAAGTTCAGTTCCTTCCCATGTCAATTGCTTAGAAGCATTTTCATATGCCACAGTAATAGTGACACCATTAATATTAGAATCTGATGGTTGATTACTTGCAACAGTTATTTTAACAGTTTCATCTTTAGGTGCTGCTTCTACTTCTACCCATGTTCCATTCTGTCTAGCATACTGTTTACCATCTTTAGGTGCTTCTGTAACTACTAATTCATCAAAAGTGTTATCTGATAAATCAATCCATACTTCTTGTTCACCATCAGGCTGTGTACCTTCACTTACATATACTTCATCGGATATATCAGATTTTAAAGCATATTCACTGCCCTGTTTACCATCAAGTAAATCAGCATCTAAACCACTACCAACTCCATCTACTGTTTTTACTTTGGATAATACATCTGTAGCAGTATATGCAGAAGAATCTAATTTTGTATTAACCTGAGTAGTAGTAGCATAACCCTTTGCATTTAATTCAGTTTCGGTTACATATTCTTCAGGTACTGAAGTAAGATAATTGCCTTTTGGTTGATAAGTACTAGCTGCATCAGTCTTAGTCAAATACCCATTAAGGTCTACTGTTTCACTTAACTTATCCCAATCTGGAGTAGATGAAGTAGCTACATAATTAGCTCCTGTATCCTCAAGATTATATACATCACCTATTGTTACATTATCTTTAGGTAAAGCTTCATAATTAGCTACAGAACCTTTTACCTTGTATACTGAACCTATAGCAGTATTAATCTTTTGATCTATTTCTTCTGATGTTGGTAATCCAGTAAGTTTATTAAATCCTTCAGCAGTGATTAAACCTGCAGCAGAAGTTGTAGCTGCTGGTATCTGTATTACTTTAGATTGAGTATTGCCGTTAGAACCTGTTGATTCATTCTTAAAGGAATATGTAATACGACCAAATTCAGCTGTGGGAACCATGTTATCGGCCATATTTACAACATAACCGTTAAGTCTTGCTAATTTACTTTTTTCAGCTGAAGTAAAATCAGCAGAGCTTAATCCTTTTCCTTCCTCCTTGTCTACTTTGGTATCTAACTTATTGTCTACATAAGTCTTATCAGCTTTACCAGAGATCTGTTCAGTAACATCTACTGCTGCTACAGTATCATCAACGTACTTCTTAGTGGCAGGATGATAATCTGCAGTAGGGGTATATGTACTAGCATTACTTTTAGATATATATCTACTATCATGATTATGACTAGTAATATCCCCAGTAAGTACAGCTTCTACATTCTGTTTAGTTACAGAAGCATCACTACCTGGGTCTCCTTTCTCTCCTTTTTCACCAGGATCACCTTTTGGACCTTGTGGTCCTCGTTCTCCCTGATCTCCTTTTTCACCTTTGGGACCAATAGGTCCTTGAATACCTGGCTCGCCTTGTTCACCTTGAATACCCTGCAAACCTCTTTCTCCTTGTAATCCTTGAGGTCCTCTTTCACCAGTAGCCCCTTTTTCTCCTGTATCACCCTTATCTCCTTTAGGCCCAGTTTCACCTTTCTCACCTTTCAAAGAGATTAACCATTCAGCTTCTGTACCTTCAAAACCATGCTGTACTGCTACTTGATATGCTGATAAACCTTGAATACCTTGTGCATCAGATAAGTCTGATATGAATTTCCATTCAGTATCTCCTTTTAGATACAATCGAGAATCTTCTTCATTTTCAACATCACCTGTATCAATCATTACAAATTGTCCTGTCTTTACTTCAGGATTATTGTAATCATCTTCCATAGCTTGGATTGAAGGGTATGTCTTTACAATAGTAAATGCGTCACCAACTGCATTGATACCACTATCCTGATAAGTATCATTTACATAGTCATAGATATACCAATTACCATTTTCACCAATAATTGGACTTTTACCAGAAGCAGGTATACCTGTGTCACGATTATCTATCCACCAGTTACCATTAGAATCAATGAAAGGAGCAACAGCATCTTCACTAGTAGCATCTGTTAGTTTAACCCAAGACTTAATATCAGGATTATATACTTTAATTACTTTTCCTTTTGAATTTGCTCCCAAGTCTATCCAGTACCCAACTTCATTAGAATTGGGTACCATATAGCTTGCAAAGAATTCATAATATACATTATTCTTTATCATTACTGTATTGTTTATAGATTAAAGGTTCAGTTAGATACATACTGGTGAAAGGATAATCTTCTTTCTTTTGTCTAAGATCATTAATAAGATCTCTAAGAACTTGTCTTCTTTCTGCAACTTCCGTATAATTATATTGTGAAGAAGGTTCTTGTCCTAGTACCATTGCTTCTGCAGCCTTAGTCATTATATAATCAGAAGAAGCTAATTCTTCTTCTGCTTCTTTTAACGCTTCTTCTAGTTCCGCAGTAATGTAATATGTACACAATAATTCACCATTTTTGTAGAAATATCTCTTCATTAGATATTTTATAGCCTCATCGTGCGGATCTTCAACATCTACTACATCATAATAATTAAGATCTAGATTATTTATTAAAACATCTATTTGATCAGTCATGTCTAAACCATTAAATTCATCACTGTTTAGTACATAACCATCACTCTTTCTTACTATTATCGTCATAACTTAAATATTAAATTGTTCTTGCATAATAAGTATCTGAAGCTGTAATTAAAAATCTTCTTGCCATAGCTTTATTCAATTTATAACTACTTATGTTTTTACCAGATTCATCAAACAGCGACATACCAGAACTAGGGAAAATATTATATGAAGTACCCCAGTTAGAAGCATATAATAACACTTCTATATTAAAATAATCGTTGCTCTTTAAACCTAGATGTTTAGCTAATAATGATCTGGATGGTAAATACACCGTACTATAACTAGTACTATAAATTTCAAATCTCCAACCATATCCTCCCCCACCGGAGCTGTTAGCCGGCCAAACTAATTGAATACTATTGCTAGAAGCGCTGGGATTTAATTGTGCTTTACATGTATCATATACGCCATGTCTACTCCAAATAAAACCACTTGTGACAGCTAAACCGACAGCCCAACCTTGTGAGTTATTAGCACTGATAGTAGATCCTAAAATATAATCACCATAAATGTTATTAGTATAACTTATAGACATTGGAAGATTTTTACCATACGTTGCTGGAGCAGAATTAATACCAAAACCGGCGTTAACTCCATCCCCACTACAATAATATCCGGAGTTACTTAATGACCATCCATCTCCTCTTAAACCATTACTAATTTGAACTCCACCAATATCACCACTACTCGCTGATATTGTACCAGTAATATTAGCTTTAGTAGAAACCATACTTCCATCTTTTTTTATCCTAAAAGGTGCACTACCAGGACTAGATGCTGCATTACTACCAGCTGCTAAATGCACATCGCTTAATGGTGAAGTTCTACCATCTAAACGCATAGTATTAGATTGAGCATAAATATACTCATCTGCAAATTCCCAACCTGCAATAGTTGCGGTTTCTGCTAATAATAACCCTGTAGCTATTGATTCAAAAGATGCTCCAAATCTTGTCCAATACCTACCAGAAGTACCATCCACTGTAGTGTAACTATTTGATGGCTTATTACTGTTAGTAGCTACTGGTGCACTACCTCTATAATACTTATTCCACATGTAGTAATAGCTACCATCTTTAACAACATCTCTAACATTACCTGCATTGCCATCAGTCCATCCATAGGTTTTTCCAGATGCCCATTCACCTCTGTAATTTAATCCTGGTCCATCCAAACCATCAGAACCCGGAGATCCAGGAGATCCTGGAGAACCAGCAGGGCCTCTATCTCCTTGTTCACCATCTTTTCCACTTATCTTTACTGGAGTTGTCCATCTATAACCTGTAGTTTCATCTACTACTACAACTCCACCATTATTTGGATCTATGTTACCATGACTTTCCCATGTAGCGTAACTAGTAGAATATGTAGGATCAGGATACCAAGTATACCCGTTACTGGAAGTACCTGAAGAAGATGGTCTAGTAGATAATAACGGTCTGTTTGGGGTACTATTAGTCATACAATATATAGATATTGGTTGATAACCTGCTGCACCACCTTTAGCTTTAGTAACAGTAAAATCACAAACATCTACTTCCTTAGCATCAACTAAGAAATGAATTCTCCACACAGCAGTATCCGAAGTAAGAGATGTTACTGTTACTTTCTTATTGGTATTATCTACATTTACTGAACCATTACCACTCATTAATGTACCAGTAATAGAATAGTTATTATTCTCAATTTGTTCTATACCAAACCACAATCTAGCTTCAGTTACCGCTCTAGATAGTTCCGTAGGATCTACTTCCCCATTAAAGTTAGCTGCAACTGTATGAGCTTCATTGGTTAAAGCACCTCTATAACCGCCTTCACCATCTTTACCGTCATACAGTTTATTGATGGTCATCATATCCATATATGTAGCACCTCCATTAGTAGATGTAACTTCACACTTAAATGTTACTTCATTGTTGCCTGAGAAATAATTACCCGTAGGACTTACTAATAGGTTATTACCCGTTTCATTTACTAGTTCTTGCCAATCATTTGTACCGGGTAGAGCCCAGTACCAGTAAAACATGGGTGATTCTACATTAAACGCAGTAGCTAATAAATTAATTGTAGCTGGAACTGGAGTAGTAGCACCAGAAGCATATTTAAATACCTGTTCTCCTGTAACCATCACATACGCTGCATCTATACCATCGAATCCAGATTCTCCGTCATGAGTTTTATTTATATACCAATCCTTAGTAAGGATAGTAGCGTCTGTAACTTTGATAGTCAATCTTATAGTAGCACTTACTGTAGTAATTGTGCTTAACGTAATACGGTTATTTTGTATTTCAACTGTAGCATTTCCATTAATCGTAGAAGCTTCTATAGATACAATTTCTATAGGGTCTATACCATGATATGCATACACTTCTGTATAAATAGTATTTAAATTTACTAATGGAGTATTGCCAGATGAATCATAAGGTATATTTACAGTACTATTTGTTAAATCTACATAATATGCATCTAATCCTTCAGCACCATTTGCTAATTTAGCAATTTGTATGTCATCATAATATTGACTGCCATCTGAATCAGTAACTACACAACGTACATTAGCTGTCCTTGTAGTAAATATTGTATGTGGTATTTCAGTACTTACATTATTGCCAATTATTTCTATCGGCTCGGTTAACAATCTCCATTCATATGTAGGATTAGTCATACCATAAGTATTACAATACAATACTACAGATGATGGAGTTGGTGTACCAGAGTAATCAGGAGTATCATATAAGAACAGTCTTGTACCAGTGATTTCAACCCATTTAGCTACATCATCACCAGGTTTACCTGAATCACCTTTTGATACTTGTAATTGCCACTCATCATTATCAGGACCTGGTATACTAGTAACTCCATCTTTCATAGCAATCCACAAACTACCTTGGTATGTAACTTGATCATAATAGTTATAAGTAGTATCTGGATTCCATTCTCCACGATAAATAGGAACTCTAACTACATCACCTGTCTCTGTGGTTTGCATTAAAGTACCAACAAATTTACTTTCCTTTCCGATCACAGTACGATCTTTACCGGCTAGAGTAAAATCATCAATGTTATCATAGAAAGTAATTCTAGGAGCTCCTTCTCCTTTAGCAGAAATGAATATAGCATTACGTCTATCATTCATAGATGAATTCAATTCAGGATCTGCTTCTACCCTATGACCTAACAATAAGACCTTGTCTCCTACTTCAGGATTAGCGCTACCAGGTTCACATACGCTTTTAGAAAGAACAATATAGTTATTACCTACTTCAGATACCATTCTCCAGTATCTCTTTACATTCTTGCCATCAAATTTCTGGCATATAGCCTGGTCTCTTACTCTAAATTGATTGTATTTAGTACCATCTTCATCATCAAAATAGCAAGTCCAACCGTCACTGCCGTCTACTACTTCAACGATTTCCATATCAGCCATCGTGACTAATATATCTCCTCCAACAGCTTTTATTTCATTTACAATTAGTTCATTTACTGTCAGATTACCACGAACAAATAAATCATCTACTTCTAAATGCCATTTGGTATTTACGGGCCATAAGCTAGCACCTTCACCATCCCAACCAGATCTGAAAGTTTTACCACCCTGTATACCTGCTAAAAATGTAGTATAACCTGTTGCTGTATCACCATCTTTGCGTAGATAATCTTCTTTTACTTTACCTGAAGTATATATTGTACCATCGCTAGGTGCAGTAGTTTGCCCAGTTTTAATTAAAGGAAGCGATCCAGAACTACTCGAAGCAATATTATCTATCTGACATTCCAATTTACCTAAAGCTTGATTTAAAGTATCAGTAGTAGTTAAAGGATCAGCATTTTCACCTTTATAATACCCAGATAGTGGAAATATAGTACTAGTAGGTTGTGTATGAAAACCAGGTGCTTCACCACTACCACCACCGTTTGCAATTAAATCCGCCAAAGCTGTAATGATGTTTTCATCTTCAATCAACCTATTTAATAGGTTTTGTAATTGTTCTTTAGTAGACTTATCATCAATAGTATCTATCCAACCCTGTACTGTATCATTAACTTCAGTTAAATCTTTATCGTGTTTATCTTCAAGAGTAATGATCTTATTGTTTAGTACATCATAGTAACTATTAATATTACTACTTAGATTATTAGTAACATTAGTATCTCCTTCTACTATCTTGTTGGATAGATCTACATAATTATTATCTACTTTGGTATCAAGATTAGCTACATCTTCTTCAATCCCATCTACTCTCTCATTAGTAGCAAATGTACCAGATAAACTAGTTTCAAAATCATCTTTATGAATTATCTTATTAGTTTTATCTTGTACAAGAGTTAGAATATCATTATCTTCAAAAGATGTGGTAACCTCAAATTGTGATATCTTTTTATTCATATTACTCTTGAATTATATGTTCTTCTACTTCTGTTAATATACAATCATCGTCGATATCTTTTTCTGGATAGAAATTAATTTGTTTTTTTAAACAACACATACATTCTATAATTTTATCTACATCTTCCTGAGTAATGGGAAAATCTTCATCATCTACTTTAGTACTAGCCCAACTAGATAATTTGCCTAAATGCAACAATAATACTAAATTGGTAATAGAAACTTTATCTAATTCTACATTGCACTTAGTAGACTGATTAACTAATTCCCCAACTTTATTTACATATTGTGCAAGTTCCATTACCACATTTATTACAACTGTTACACATTATATTACAATCACACTTTCTAAGATTTAACATATTCAGCATTTCTTTGTAATACAGATCAGCATCTTCTGTTAAACCTAATTCTGTAGCATTATCATAAAGAGTTTTCTTAAATAAGAACATCATAATTAACTCTTTCATTTTGTTATCCAAACAATTGCTACAGTAATTCTTTAATAATTTAACTTCTGCGTAATACAGAGATTCATTAATTTCATTCATATCAATCGTATAAATAAAAAAGGGACTGGGGATAACTTCCCCAATCCCCTTTTATGGTTAAATTTATTTGCTAATTAAGCAGTTACATCTGTACCAGCAATGAATGACTTAATCATATTAACAAACAGAGCATTTGTAGAGATCTGTCCTTTGTTAACATAGATTTCAGCAGATAACGGAGTAGTCTTAATGTACTGATTGTCATTAGACAGATATTTGTTATCCCATTCAATTGTAATAGTATCATATTCTACATCCAATTCAGATCTGAATTCCGGAGCGATATACGGATAGATAGCATTAGCACGGTACTGAATGCCTTCATATCCTAAGTTCCAATTTTCACGATCACGAACAATGTAAGCATTACCACGACCCGGAGTACCCTGAGTCTTAGCAATTGTCAGATTAGAAATCGGATACATTACATTGCTCAGCAAACCAGAAGGAATTGTTGTCCACATGAAAGCTTCTACAGATACCTGGCAATAGCCTGCGTCTGTCGTAATACCCTGATTGTAAGGAATTTCCTTAGCATTCAAAGTAAGAACAGCAGCGCTAGAAGTAGCTACTACACGAGCACCTTTGTGATTGTTAATCTTCTTTACAAAAGCGTCAATCAAATCTTTCGGAGCAGTAGTCTTAGCGATTACTTCATAAGTATGAGTAAACTGACCCGGAGCTTCGTGAATGTCATTATAAACAAGACGCAAAACATAACGGTGACCAATTTCCGGAGTAACATTAGTAGCTGTGATAACAATCTTATCTTCAGCTTTAGCTACGAACGGAGTGATAACCATAGAAGGGCAAGAACCTTTCTGAATAGGCATAGAATACTTAATCACAGCCTTAGTAGTCTTCGTACCTTCTTCGTTATATACGTCTTCTGTACCCTGGCAAACACCAACATAAATAGCATTAGCAGCAGCAGCATTAGCAGCTGTTGTCAACAGTTTTTTGTTTTCATCAAACAAAGCAATGGCACCATCAGCTAAAGAATCTACATTAGAGAACGAAGCCGGAGCGGTCTTAGCAATGAGTACCGTATTTACGTGTTGTAACATATTATTTTAATTTTATTAGTTAAACAAAGCGCTTAGTTTAACTGGTTTAGTCTTCTACTTTCCATGTTTCAGATTTCCGCGTAAACTAAACTATTCCATCGTATTTGTCTCATTAATATACGATTGATATCTTGGATTAGCCTGGTTTTCCAAGTATAACTCCGCTGCTAGCTTCACAATTTCTGAATGAGTTGATACTGGCATATCTGTATACTCATCAAAAGGAGCATCAGTCAGGCTAATCTTTTTAGGAGTCCTCAAGTATGTGAGGATATAATTCTTTATATTGTAATTACCATCAGTATATAAATGGATTTCATTACCTTGATATAATCTCAAAGGTCTTGCTGAAGTACCATGTAATCTATACTCTGATAATGTATTTTGTCTTTGTCTATCAAAATTCTCAATAGTAGCTTCTAACACATCTGTGTGTTTAGTCCTAGGTTGACCATTTGGCCCCTTAGGCCAACAATTATTATTACTATAGATTACTGCGGTTTCACCTAAAGTAAACATATAATCTGTTGGTAATGTAACTACTTGTTCTTCTGGGAATGTTGTAAACTGATATGTCTTATTGGTTACAAGTGTACGAAGATCATCAATTCTTTTCTGATCCTGTTCAAATGCTGTACGCTTGTAATTAATACCTGAGTATCTAGTTTTAATAAACTTATCTAAACCAGCCATTAACCAATATTCAATATCTGCTGTAACTGGTTTCTCAATATTATTATCAAGCAAACCTATTTCGGTTTCAAATGCAGTTTGTAATTCAATGAACTTCATAATTATTCTCTATTACTTTGGTTAGATGGTTTAGTTTGTAATCTGTATTTACCTTCTGTGATAAACATATTAACAGCAAGGTCAACTATTTCACTATGAACAGATTCAGGTAATTCACATTTTGAAGCACCAGTTGTAGTATTAAATCTTAATGGTTTTCTATAGTAAGTAAGAATAACACCACTTAGAGTAGTGTAAGCATCTACTACTACTTCCATATACATATACTTAGTAGTTGGATCAGATATTAAAGCTACTGCTGGTTGTCTTACAATTGGAGTATTATAAGCAGTCTTCATAAACTTTGGTAGATCTCTATATTTTACTAATTGATTATCTACTTTAGTTTCAGTAGTGTATTGCTTATAAGTACCTTTTACTTTACTTACTGAATGCACATATAAGAAATATTCATCAGTAGTAGAATAAGGTAATCTATATCTAGCTATACCATTTGATGTAGAACCGCTTTGTGTGAGTTCTCTTTCAACCAATAAACTTTTAATAGAATCTGTATTTCTAGTTTGAGTATTGGTTTCAACTTCCATTTGATCATCACCTACATAGTTCATCATTACATAGCGATCCTGTGCTTCATTAAGTATAGAAAAAATCAAATCTGAATTCGGTTTATTTTCTATAGTGAGATCTGGACTAATAAGTTGGAGTCTACGCTCAAACTCCATTTGCATTTCTTTGCTACTCATATTATTCTGCTAATTGTGCCACATACTGTGGATGTGATTGAACTCTTGGTGATTCAACATTTTCTAATGCCATATCAGCAGCTAACTTAACTACTTCATATTGCATATACTCTGGTATTTCATCTAATGTAGATGTAATATCCTGATTATTAATCTTACGAGGATATGCTAAGTAAGTTAAGTCGATAGTATAGGGACCTGTCATAAGATCCCTATCCACGAACACTATCAACTTGTTATCTTCTAATATAGCAACAGGTTCTTCTATCCAAGGCTTATTGTTATAAGTTTCTAAGAATCTTAAAGCGTTCTCATGACTTATTAACTTAACATTAGCTAGTTTACTACCAAAATGTAAAGTACCCTGTATGAAGTACATACGCTTATCTTGTGTATCACTACCATACTTAATGCTTGATTTAAAATCATTAAGTGTTAATTTATTATTAGTAGTTTCACTAAGTAAAGTTAGTCCTTTGTCTGTTCTTACTAGACCTTCTAAATCTGCTACACGTTTAGCATTACCTTCAAAAGGAGTTTGTATGGTATTATTCCCAGTAAACTTAGTAGCTACCTTACTTAGATAAGCAGTATATAACCAATAATCTATTTCTTCTGGTAAGAAAGAAGGACAGCCAGACATGCCTATATTAACAGCATTCTTGTCAGCTTCTACTTTAAATGCAATATGTGCTTCTGCTATTGTCATATTTACTTGGATTCTATTTCTTGCATGATAGCCAATCTAATATCCTGATTTTTCTTATCATCAAGCATTAGTACAGCTTCATCCATACTACGTCCAATTACATCAGTGCCATAGTAATACAAGTTCTTATTCTTACGAATAATATTCTTGCTAATAGCTGCTTCAATCAAGTATTGAGTTTCTTTATTCTGGTTGTTGACCCAAAGTAAGAGATACTTCTGAGGATCTGCTTCAATTAACTCATTAAGCTTACTTTCTACTAATTCACTAGAAATAGAATCAGATTTGATACCATAAAGTCTAAGACATTTACGCATTTCTTCAAGTGACATCTTAGTAAAGTTAGCGTAAGCTTCACGTTTAACTTTAAATTTCTTATTATTTTCTTCAGCTTCTGCTTCAGAATTAATCAATACGAAATCATTACTTGGTTTGATGTTAGCTGTTCCGCAGGCTACTCTTTTATGATTTTTAAGAAACAAATATGCAAGTTCATCTTCAGGTCTTTCTGTGTGTAAGTAATAATCTTTATTACCAACCTTGATAGCATAAGTAGTCCAGAAAGAACTATAAGGAGCTAAATGACCTTCAGGATAACCGATGGCTTTCTCTAATCTACGAGCATCTTCCTCTGTTAAACCTGTATACTTGTTACCTGATCTTGTCCAATATGACGCGATGTATTCAGAACAATTTTTAAACTTTGCAATCCCAGACCAGGGATTAATTCTAATAAATCTTAACGTTGCTTCCATATATTTATATAAATATAGATTTTAAACCTGTTAATAAAAATATAGGGGCTATTACGCCCCTATAAATCTTTATCATATTTTATCGGCGTATTTGTATATACACTGAATTATGCTTCAGCATCCATGATCAGTTCACCACAACCACGCGGATCTCTTACCATAATACCCATTTCACCTAAGAAGTGAACTGTGTAACCATCCTTTGCATTAGAACGCAAAGTATTGATAGATTTAGCAGGACCTGCAGGAGAGATAGAACCACCAGTATACCACTGCATGAATTCACGACCTTTACGTACTACCTTAACAATGTTTGCTTCACCATCACGACGGCTAACATCCAAGAAAGTAAAACGATAAGATTCCAGCGGTTTACCAGAAATCGGATGCAACAGACGGTTGTCTGTAGTATTATCATACAGCGGGAAGTGTTTCAGTGTCAACTCAATACCATTAGTCATCTTGTAAGTTACAAACTGACCACCAAGTGTTAATTCCTGACCACTACCACTTACGAACTTAGTATCGATCAAGTTCATTGTAGCTGCTTTCTGTTTCAATACACGGTCAAATTCACGAATACCCATTTCACCAGTAAGTGCAACGAATTTACGTTCATTAGTACCAAGTACATTATAAGACAGATCGAACAAGAAGTCTTCCAGCAATTCAGCTGTCAACTCAGTATAATAACGTCTGTTAGACGGAGCGATCTGTTCCAAAAGACCAGCAGGCAAATAAACCGGACGACCGTTAGTACCTTTCAGAGAGAAAGTACCATCCTGGTTACGATTAGACTTAGAGTAAACCATCATCTTTTCGCAACGTTTACGCCATTCACGCAATGCTGTCCATTCCTGATAATCAGACCACAAATAAGATTTCTTACCTGTTTTAGGATCCTTCAGTGCAATCCACAGAACAGTTGCATAAGCAGTACCAGTAATATCATAGCTCAAACGAGTTGTGAACAGGTAGTTACGCATCTTGAACTGAGTATTGTAGTTCAGGATATCTGCTTCTTCACTATATTCTTCGTAAGCAGAACCCAGACGTGACAGTTCACGACCAGCCAACAGATACTTACCAGGAATATAAGAATTAGACTGACCATCTGCAATAAACATAGTATAGCACCACAGGTTACCGTCCTGGATAGGAGCACCAGAAATACGTAACTGATATTCCTTGTCATCAAGTACTACAATAGCACCTGGACCAAACCATTTGTCTTCTACCCAAATCTGGATAGGTGTGTTACCAATACCTGCCATAATAGTGTCAGCATTAGCGGCAGTAATTTCTGTACCCTGCCATTTAGCAGAGCGAATTGTTACAGCTCTATCGGTATCGATTTCTACGTACCATTCATACGTACTCTGGTCAATGGTCATTACATTACCAAGACCACCCGTAATAGCATCAATAGATGTGCCATAAGCACCATCTTTAGCAGCAAAAACGTAAGATACGATACGTTCTACTTCATAAGGTCTTGATAACATTGCTTCTGAAATCTTATTTTCGTCAATAAGATCTGAAAACCATCTACTTTTACCGATTTGCAAATTATTCAGAATTCCGTTATCCATAAATTAATTTATATTTTTATATATTATTTAAACTACGTGCTGCGATACTCCAGATAGAGTTTGGTGAACTAGTGTGAACTTTCTTTGAGTTTTTTGAACTACCCGTGTTTTTTAAGCTTTGTTTAAGTGTTTTTATAGCAGAGCTAGTTCCAATTTTTTTAGCAGTATCTAGCAAAGTGTCACCCTTCATAGTAAAATAGGCTGACTCAATTAAATTTTTGACGCTCTTAGAATAGTCCTTTTGATATTGAGTAAGACCATCAGCGTCAGCTTTAAAGATGTAATTTAGTAAAGCTTTCTTATCTTTTTCAGGAATAGCTATACCGCGTATATCTTTTAAAGATTTAATGTTGGTGACAACGTCATCTACAAATCTTTGTTGGCGCTCTACTCTCTGTTCATTTTCCTTTTTCTGTTGCGCTAATAGCTGTTCCTTTCTCTCTTCAGCTATATCCTTCATAGCTTCCAATGCGTCTTCAGCTTCGTCTTCAAGGATACCCGCATCTTCGTACTTTTCGATTTTACGAGCAATTTGCTTCTCGTTAAACCCTTTAGCAGCAAGTAATTCTCTTACAATTCTCTTTTGATTTTCTTCGATAGTGGTATCAAAAGTTTCATAATCAATTGCAGGGGCAGCTTTAAAATAATCTTCAAGCTTACCACCATTACGTACGAATTCATCTAACTGAGCAATTTCTTCACTAGCATACTCTGGTGTAGAATTCTCCTCAATCATCTCTCTAAAATATTCACAGAGCTCTTCTACTGTAGAAGGTTTATCTTCTCCTTCTTCTACTTCAAGACCCATTTCTTCTGCTACAGCATCAAAGAATGCAGTTACTTGAATACCTTCGTTATCCAATTCTTCTCCTTCAGTAGGAGTATCTACTACACTATCTTCTTTCTCTTTAGTATCTACTACTTTATCCTCTTTAGCAGGTTCCTCAGTAGGATCTTCTACTACTGGTTCTTCTATTTCTTTTTCTTCCTTTTCTGGAGTCTTAACAGCATCATCTCCAAATACGTCTTTTACAGAAGGAGCTTTGTGCTGTCTCTGTAAACGTGCAATCTCTTCATCACTAATCTCTCCCTGTTCTTCACGTAGATTTCCTGTTACTAAAGGATTATTATCTATAGTATTAGATGAAAATACATCTGCTACTGCTTCCCAACCTAATAGTTGATTACTATTGTTATCCATAATTATTATTAATTAGATTTATTATTTTGTTTTTCTCTTAAAAATTCTGCTCCACCTAGACCTATTGTAGGAAGTAACCATTCCATTGGTACTAGTCTATTAAGTCTATCTATATATCTCTGTTTGTCAATATACAAATCGTATTGATTTCTAACAGCACCGTTAGCTTTACCACTTCTAAAGTAATCTAGAATCATATTCTCATCTACAGGGTCACTCCATTTACTAATTTTATTAGAATCTTTCAAAGCTCTCTTGAGAGTCAACATATGACTTTTAGATTCTGTAGGATTAAGCAAATATCTCTTATTCCTGGCTGCTGAATGAAATCCAGCATCCCTTAGTTCTTTAGTAGTATAAGTGTTATCTGGATCTGCTAAATACCTAAGATAAGGGTTTGTAATATAATCTACACCAGGTTCTGCTTCATACTTTATTGAACCAGCTATACCATCTGCTACATGTCCTAATTCATGATTTGCAGTACCGGGCATATAAGTAGATGGGTCAAGTACTATACTATAATCATCAACATTACTAGATGTAAATCCATCTTGAATGTTTTTCATGTTAGCCTTGCCATATATATTATCACCCATCGAGCCATAAGATACATAATCTTTCCTACCAGTTATTTCTTTATAAGCAATATCGGAATAAGCCTTTTCATAATTAGTATTATAAGCCTTATCAATCTCTCGTACTAACTTACGAGTATCCTCATCAGGGTATAGTGCTTGATCAACACTTCTTAATATCTCATTACTATACTGATTCTTATTAACTGCTTCACGATACCAAGTATCCTGCAACATGGCTGCTTGTGCTTCTATATCTTTTGGAGGTTTAGCTGGATTGTAGTTTCTCTCTCCAGAAGGAGTACGTTTAGCTTTAATAGGTTTAGTAATAGTGGGTGTGAATGGTTCTGCATATGAAGAAGTAGCATATTCATCAGTACCCTCAATTAATCTTCCTACTTTGGATTTAAACTTTTTTAATGTTTTACCAACACCCCAAGGAATAATATTAAGAGCAGCATCCACAGCAGCACCTGTATAGTCTCCATTACTTAGGTCTTCAACAAAGTTAATTGCGTCCTTTACATAACCCGTTTGAGTCCTAGGATCATTAACGAATTCATTAATACCCGCAGTAGTAGCATTTCTAACGGTTTGCCAATTTTTTGCAGTTTCGTATCCTTGTGTTCTAGCAATATCTCCAAACTTATTTTGTGGATATACAGTTACTTCGGGCAAACTATATACAGCTGCTACAGAATTATCTTTACCGTCTTCGTATCCAGGAATTGAATCGAATTGTGATTTAATATCAAAATAGCTAGCATTAGGATTCTCAGCTCTAACGGCATCATATATTTGTTTACGCTCTTTTAATGTTAGATCTGACCATTTCATAATTATTTATTTTCTTCAGGAAATAACCAACGTTCAGTATAGAAATGATAATAATTCTTATCTTTACATACTTTAGAATGTAATCCTGCATGTATTAAACTAGGTAAACGTATTACTAATAAATACAAGGGACCTAAGATTTTCGATTGTCTAGTATGGCCCAATTCGTGACGCAAATGCTTAATATTATTAACAATAATATAATTCCCAAGAGTGATGCCACTCCGCATATTACTAGATAGCTTACATTTAATACATTCGCCACAAGTTTCTTTAGTACAGACTTCATAACCTTTATAGCAATGATACAAGGCTAACCCCAGTAAATTCTGGGGTAATTGCCAAGTATACAATGCTGCGTTTTTAATTTTATTTAACAGCTTTTTCATATTACTTACCTGTTTTACCAGTTTTACCACCTTTCTTGCTTCCGCCTTTCTTACATGCCATAATTAGTTCCTCCTATTTTTTAGTTTTAGATTTACTTTTTTCTCCTACCACTTTATTCTTTAAAGCCGTTTTAGCTTTCAGTTTTTCTCTTTCCATTGCAGCCTTATCTTTAAGAATCTGTAACTTCTTAGCTTCCTCAAGTTTCTGCTTTTCTAATGCTATCTTTTCTCTTTCAATAGTAGCTTTAAGCTTTTCAGCTTTATCTGACTGTTCAATCTTCTTAGCTTCTATCTGTTTCTTATTCTCAACTTCACGAGCTTTGTTAGCTTGTTCAATCTGTTTAGACATAATATCAGAGTAAAGACGTTGCTGTTCAATTGCTTGATTACCAATCTCAATAGGATCTGGTATACCATTGCCATCTTGATCCATACTTTCAGAACCACGATAAGCATTCAATTGAGCAACAGTAATCTTAGTAGCATTGTCCTGATCAATCTTGTATTTCTCAAGGTCAAGTTCTGCTTCTTTAAGCATAAGTTCTTGTTCCTTAACTTGATTCTGCATTTGGACAAGTTGCTGCTGTTGCATTGCTTCTTGTTCTTGCATAGCTTGCTGCTGAGATATTCTTTGATTTTCAAGTTCTTGTAACTTATTCTTTAACATTGATAGATTATCCATCATATACATTTCAGCAGCATCTACAAGACTTGCACCATTCTGCATAGCTGGTTGTATCAATGCTCTTAACTGCTCAATTGCTTGAGATTCTTTAGTAGAATCCGTTACAAAAATATCAAAGTCTTCATATGGGAAATTATCTGATACTGAGACAAATGCTCTAGTAGTGTCATCAAATATATAATTGAGATACTGTTTATCACTATCTTTCCATGCAGCTTTTGCAGCATTTAATAACATTAATAAAGCTTGTTTCTTTACTTGGTTATGCATCCAGAATAAAGGTTCAGTAATATGAGCAGATTGTATTACAGATCTTTCTACATTACCTACTAATTCTGTACTAGAGATAGCACCTTGTCTTTGAGGAGTTACCCCAGACAACTCTGAAGCCATAGCTTCAATCTTATCAAGTAACTGTATATACTGAGCTATGACGTTACCCATAGTAAGATCCCAAGTAGAGAATCCATTCCAACTTGATGGTCTACCACCTTCTCTACCAGGTATATCCCAACCTTCATCATATGGGTTAATAAATGCAACACCTAGTGCACTTAAGTAATGTAACCATTTTGAAGTATCTATACCTAATCCTTTAGGTATCTGTGTAACATCTACTACAGGTACTTTACCTTTATCTCTAGCCATAGCTAGTTCTAATCGATAGAATGTAGTAATATATAAATACTGTAATGGTTTCATTATACTAACTAATGATTTTGGTACACTGTTAGTATTACTATAGACTACCCCAGTATATGGTAATCTCTGCGAATTAAGATTGTTACTAGTAATATACTGATATTCTATAGGTTGAATACCAAAGTAAATGTCATCATCTGCTCTATATCCTTCCCATACTTCTACAATCCAATCCCATTCTACTGTTTCGGTTTCGAGTGGTTTATAATATTCGTCTACTACAATTTCTTCAGGTAAACCTGTTTCAGGGTTGATAGTTGTTAAGAAACCTATTTTCTTAAAAGATTTCCAACATACATGATAAACTACCACATCTTCAGCATCACCATAAGGATTATGATCAGGTAACTTACTATAAATCTTAGTATCTATATGGTTCCAGTCATCAACCATATTCTTATCACCTAACCAGTTCTTACCACTCTTACCATACTGATCGAATTTCTCTAGTAACTTATTGAGTTGTTTTTCATCCATTTTATCATAAAACTCATCATATACCTGAGTATATGACATAATCATTTTATTACAACACATAGGTGCTTCATGAATGAATTCTATGCCATCACAATCATCATACCAGAAACCTTTTGGGTTAACCCTATTTAAACAAGGTTCTCCATTCCTAATGCCTACGTAAAGAACTTCTTCCCCAGCAATAAGTGCATCTTTCCATGTCTTTACAAACTCATGGTCTATATTCAAAGAGTTCTTCAAATAGTTTAAACTGTGATAAGCAGTTAATTCGGCAACATCCTTATAATCCTTAGTAAGGTATTCCTGTATTTGTTCTGGAGTCTGTATTTCCCCAGATTGTAAGGCTTCTTCATATCTTGCTTGTCCTTCAGGGCTCATCTTAGCCATGATTGCTGCTTGTACATAATCTAAAAGCATTTGCTTAGCTTTTTCTTGCATTTCACTTGCAGCAGCATCACTAGTACGGCATACCTTAAAATTGAAGGGTCGTTTAGTTTCTTCACCAATAAGTAAGTCAATCTTAGGTCTGATAATGTTATAATCCTGTGCCATTGCTGGGAAACCATCATCTTGGTTAAAAGGGTTAGTAACATACTTCAAATCCTTTTCACTATAGACACTATTATATAGATCATAATAAGTCTGCATTTCTTCTTCTGAAGGTACTGTATCAGAATTAGTTATTTGTGATTGACCTATAATGTAATCCACACAACATTCCCGCCATTCGTCAGTCTTCTTGTTATAAGGTATTTTCTGTATAGGAAAGCTATTTACTGTGCGTTCCATATTTAAAATGAAAATGTTAATATATTTGAATCAAATAATTTATTTGTAGAATCAGAAGTGTCTTGTTCAAACCATTTATCTGTAAATATAGGTAAATCAAACAATCTTTGGTTCCTCTCTACTTCTTGTTTTTGCTTTACTTGAGACGTATACAATTGTTCCCTGTATATCATTAACTGAATCATTGCCATTACCCTATCGAAGTTACCTTTATCATTATACATTATTAATTCCTGTAGTAATGGTTCTGATAGTATAGACTCAAGTCTCATATGACCGGGTTCTGTTTCTTCCTCTAGCCATTCTTTAATCTTACCCTCACCCCAAAGCTTTATCTCTTTATTCATATGACAACCTTTACGTCTATTTACTTTGGAGTCTCTTACGATATCTTTGATAATATCTGGTTGATCAGCTAGTAAGTAATCACAGTGCTTATTATTAAAGTAAGCGAATATACCAGTGTTTTGGTTTTCTACCATAGCCCTAGCATTATAATACATTAATAGTTTACGTACATTATCATAGAATTCTTCTGCTGTTTTTGGTCTACCAGTATATTCTGCTACTAATATGTCACTATAAGATTCAAAGTTCTGTATACGCTTGTATATAAATATAGAACCTAATGAGTTAGTACCGGATTGATCTTGATCATATGGGTCTAAACCTGCTATATATAAGCCTATGGGAGGATCAGGGCAAGGGTGTTCCCATATTACTATAGAACCTGTAGGATCAGCCATCTTTGGTAGAGGATACTCTGTAATATCACCTGTCTTTTTAATTACCCATTTAGGTACACCTTGTTCCCATACTAAATCACCAACTTGCTTGTGATTTTGTAATTTACGATTAGTTCTTATCCTAGCTAATTGTTTTTGTAATTCTCGTTTAGGGAATATATTACCAGATAGTTCAGTAAAGGCTTCAGCGGGTGTTTCTGCATGTTCTGCAGTATACCTGTCTACTTGTTGAGAGTCTTTAGCACTCTTTAATTCTTTAGCTCTTAGGTTAAGTATATATGCCCTAGCTTTATCGTGAAGAGTATTACCATCGTCATCCATATATATACGATTACCATTTGAATCACGTATATCTAGGTTAGTATGTTGAGGTACAAAGAAACCACATTTCTTACCACCAACTGCACCTTCATCCCATATATTATCAAAACCAATACAGTTAAATGCTTCAGGGTCGTAAAAGGCTTCCCTTAAACCTGCTACATTATCACCCTCGTCACCACCTGTACCAAACAAAAGCATTAGACCAAAGGCAACGCCATCTTGTTCTACTGATGGTCTAGCAATTTCCCATGCAGCTTTTAATTCTTTGAATGAACCACCTTCTTCCCACACAATTAGTTTAGCAGCCTTACCACGAACAGCATTTGGGTTATCTTTAACAGATACACCCATTATTTCAGATTTATAACCCATTTCTACTTTGTTACCAAATTCATCAGTAACAAGCATAGATGCTCTTTTACGCATAGCTGTATTAGCCACTTGCCTTTTCTTACCCCATGCGGTATTAGCATCAATAAAATCCATATAATCCCAAGCTTTGGTTAAGTTACCATCTTCAGTAAGATATTGCTTGTTTGATGCATATACATAAGACTTTGAATTAGGGATAAGAAAGAAGTTACGACACAACATGGAAGCAGTTTTATATGAATAACCCTTACGTCTTGCTTTTGTGAGTACCATATGTTTACCTTGATTCTCTGCTTCCTCTACAGCTTGAAAGAAGTAATAATCGTAATCATAGAAATCAGGGAATGCAGCCTGTCTAACCTTCTTAGTTTCACCATTAGTTGTGATATAAACAAGTCTTTGAATAGGACAATAGTTTAAATAGAAATAGTTATACCCAGTAATGTAATCACCATCTTCTGCAGTATAACCATTAACACATCTATCTACTTCTTGGTCCCAGAAATTGTAATATTCAGTAGTACCTTTCGGGTAAGCACAATAAGACCCCGACGCTAAATAAGTCAACGCCGGGGTTCTAAACTTGTCACTATTCTTGATTTTCTTACTGAAATCAATCATATTATTAATGATTAAACAATTTCTTTATATTTCTCCAAACTCTCTTATAGAGAGGCATTGTAGCTTGTTTCAATTTTTCTACTGCTGCCTTCTCTGCAGCTTCCTGCTCCATTAGAGTAACCTCTATATCTTTAAGGGCTTCATAGTCATATGCAGGTCCCATATTAACAATCGTATCATACTGATTGTATTTAACTTTAACTGATTTTGCCTTACTAGTAGTTTTAGTAGCTTTCTTTTCCTTAGTCATAGTTATTATATTTTGTGCGTTTAACGCGTAGTTAGTTTATTTTGTTTCAAAATGTATTACTTACCGTACAGCTTGTCTATTTGATAGTTCATATGGGTTAACTTCTGCACCACCACGAATCCTATTATTAGCTAATTCTTCTGATCTTACTGCGGACTCTAATGCATCTAAAGATTTAATAGTATTACCAAGTTTTTCCATACCTGCTAGGATTAATTGAACTTTCTTATCATCAAGTTCATCTTGTAGTGACTCTGCATAATATCTAGATACACTATCTAATTTCAACCTAGCATTCTTAAGTAAGCCTAAGATAAGAGTTTCATTGAAATTAATGTAAGCTTGTTCTGCTTCTATTACCTCTACTGGTAATTTATAGTTAGCATCATCAAAGAGCTCTTTCTTAAGTCTTGGTTCTATGTCTTCAGGAGACATACTTTTTACATAAGGACTATCATATTTATTCTTTAGTACAATATAAGTAATGTATTTAGTAGCCATTTCTTTATCTGCCTTATCGGCATCCCATACCTTTTTAAAGGCTGGGATACCTAGGGCATCATTGTGTATAACTACTTTTCCTGCAAGAATATCAAATAGTTTCATTAGTTCGGACAACAATCACAACAAATTTTTTCACAATTACCGCAATCACGTACTTTCTGATAATTGTGTCTCATTTCTTTTAATTCAATTAATCTGTTGATAGCGGAAGCACAAGGTACAATTACAATCTCAGGAGCTTTATCTTTTTCTGTAGTATAAGCTTTGAACAACAAACTAGGTTCAGTAATTTCGTATTTCTTACCTTCATAAAACAATTCCCCAGCTTCAGGTAAAATATAGTAATAATCAATTATATCATATTTTTCAACATTATCTTGAATATTTTCAAGAGAACCATCTTTACTACTTAACAAATTGTTATATCTTAAATTGTAAATCATATTAATCAAATTTTATATACCTTAATTTATAGTGTCTATTTAAAGCATCAACAGCTTCTTGTTTAGTGTAAAACATATTTACATACTCTGGATTACGATCATAATTATTTATTATCTCCTTCAGCTGCTCCGCTATCTCGTCCTGATTCTTGTGTCTCATTTTCTATTGTATTATCTGATGAACCAAAACCGTTTTCTCCTCTATCACTTTCAACTAATTCTTCAGCTAGAGTAGGTTCAATAGTAGGATAAGGCATAATAATTAACTGTGCAATCTTTTCACCTGGTTGATAGATAGTAGGCAATGCATCAGTAGTAAGTTTAAACTTACACATGATTTCACCTCTGTAACCAGCATCTACTACACCTACACAATTGCACAATGATAAGGATCTCTGAGATACAGATGATCTCATAAAGATGAAACCTACATATCCTTCAGGAATCTCTACTGCTAAATCAGTATGATACACTAATACCATCTTACCACTCTTATCAAATTCCTGAGTAAACCTAGTAGCGGTTAAATCTAATCCAGCATCATTAGGATTAGCATAAGTAGGTAATACTGCATCTTGTGCTAATTTCTTAAACTTTACTTTCATGTTATTTTCTTACTATATTGTGTCCTAATATTATTTCTGTCATCTGTGCTGCTAAATTAGCAACATAATCTTCAGCAAATTGACTACGATTCGTGTCCTGTAGTATCTGTTTCAGATACAGTAGAATCACTTGTTGATTCAGTAGTATTTGGTCTAGTTTTTCTTCCGTGTTTTGCATAATAAACCATTGCTAATGCGTTCCAAGCAATTGCTGCTTCATGTCTTACTTTAGTTTCTGGATCGAAGTCTTCTAGAGTAGAAGCATATAAATGTCTTAATAAAGCTCCTTTATAACGTTCATAACCATTATCAAGATTCTGCCAAGTATTATCATTATACTTCTTAGCACCCTCTGTATATACTCTGGCTATGTCTTCAAGACAATCTAATGGCATTAATTCCCATCTTGTTTTATCGTCTTTACGATCGTTCTTCATATCCATCTGGTTTAGGCATTTTTTGTATTCGTATTGCATCTATTTCAGTCTTATTCTCTAGTATAGCTTTACATATCCTGTGATAACCATCACATATTCTACCATAACTATCTAGTATAATTGGATATTTTGTATCTGCTTTTTGTATTCGTAAAGAATGAAATATAAAATCATCTAAACATCCAACATCCCAAGGTAAGTGTGATAGATCTATGCCAACTAGAGGTAATTTAAATACAGGATATTTCTGTTCTTTACAGTAGGTAATAAGTGTTGATGCATTCCATATTTTACCCTCACATATATATCTATTCTCTGTGATTCCAGAGTCTTCAAATATTACTCTTGGGTTCTTGTCTTTCTTTGCTAGCATATTTCTTTTTTAGTTTTATTTTAAAAAGATATCCAAACATAATAGATTTTGTATCATCATTACTTGCAATTATATTAGAAGCAAATTTAAAAGGATGATTACATATTACTTCTATTACTTGATATGGTATGTTATATTTATTAGCTAATTGAGTATATATGCTAGTTCTTTTTTGAGAAGTCATATACTACTTTATATTCTTTATTCTGGAGTAAATCATCAAAGGATGATGCTGCATCAATAGAACCTGGTCTAATAGTATTAACTATTATCTTTAAAGTATCAAGTGCTGTGTTATCAGCATATACTTTAATACTTTGTAACTTCTTTGCTTCTTGTTTAGAATAATCTACTATAGGTTCTAACGCTAACGTATTCTCCTCACTTAAAGGGTTATCCAGAGTAATAGGATAATGTAAAACCGTTTCTGTCTTTATTATTATTCCTTTATTGTAGTCTAGTTTCTTACCAAGAAGTTTATTAAACCATATTTTAATCTTAGAGTAATCTTGCCAAAGGATTATAGTACCTGGCTTAAATGTTATTATTTTCATGTATTCTAATTATGATGGTTACTTGAACTCTGTCTCCGATGATCTCTGGTATTAGAGCTTTATTAACACTTAATTCATCTTCGGCAGGACCTGCAATTAGAATTCCTTTTTCTTTGAAAGCTTTAATATACCGACTTAGATTATCCTTAGTAATACCTAATGTTTGAATTATATGCTTTCTATTCTGTCTATTAGCTATATTCTTGTGTTCATTAGGTAGTTTATTATAATTAATGTCTAATCTAATTAACTCAGCCATTAATTCTAGTTCCCTGTCCGTAAGCCGAAGTATGCCATTAAGTGATGTTAAGAACTCTGTAATAAGATCATCCTTATTTACAGTCTTAACTAATTTATTCATTGTCTTCCTTATCTACATCTAAAATCTGCTGAATAGCATTAATAAGTTTCAACAGATTTTGGTTTACTGTTTCAGATTCTAACTTCAAACAAGGTTGAATCTTACCTTCTTCAAAATCCTTTCTTACTTTATCCAGATTACCTTCATATTTGGTTTTGCAATCATTGATAAAAGCTTCCAGTGCAATCAACTTCAGTTCAGCAATAGTAGGTAATGTTTCTTCTTCTACTTCAGCAACTTCTGAACCATACGGTTCCAAATTGCCACCTTTTACTAATGCGTCAACATATTCTTCGTTAATAGACATAAAACGAGAATTAGTACCTTTCTTTGTAGTTTTAGTGTCTTCCATTACAAATTCTCTATCATCAGAGTCGAAATTAAAGATATCACCAATCTTTGCACAACCAAAAGGTTTAATTACTTTATAAGCTACGTTCATATTATTTACTTATTTGTTTAACCATTAATTCTACCCACTTGTTAATATCAAACTTTGTATCACCTTCCTTAATCACTGTATCACCGTCTGTAGTATACTGCTTTGGTTGATTCATGATCATATATGCATTCATTAAATCTTGTAAAGATACTGTTATTTTGTAAGCATTTGTTTTAGATGGGGAATGCATATCTTTAGGTATGAACAAATTGTATTGACCATTAGGTAGTTTTTCTATCCATTCTGATAGACCACTCATGTTAATGAGGTTATCTATCGAGCTATTATTTTCAATGTTCATGATTATATAACGCGTATGATTTATTTTTGTTGTAATTTTTATGCAATAAAAAAGCCCCTAATTTCTTAGGAGCTAATTTATAAAAATGAAAAAAGCCTATTTGTTTTTACTAATGAAAGCTACCACATTGTATGGATTTACTAATTGACTATCTTTAAAGAGATCAAAATGTGCAGCAGCTTTAGAAGGATACGCTACAATATCACCTACTTCAGGATGATTCTCTTTATCTTGCCATTCATAATTTGAAGGGATTGCTAATACTACACCCTTTCTAAAGGTAGTAGGTACTTTCTTTACTTCTGTTTTAGTATCATACTTGTCAATACCATCTACATCTTTCTTACCAGTTGGTATTGGTTCTGAGATCTCTTTCTCAATATATTCTTCAGGTAACGGTTTAACTAAAATGTCCCTAGTAAACGAATACTCTACTTTTTCTAGTACCTGATCCAGTAATATATTATCTTTATTCTCTGCCATAATCCTTATTTTTGCTGTTAAAACGCGTTATAATGCAAATTGTTCCTTAAAAGTTACTATATTTCAGTATATTTCCTCCAGTACAGCAGATATTTAGTGCTAACTGTGGACAGTGTTCCCTATCTTCAAATGCACAATTATCGCAACTACCATTATTTTGTGGGTGTATTATGTATTCTATACCGTCAATAGTAACAAAACCTTTTAAGATAGCCTCTTTAGCTTCTGGTTCTCCCATATTAGTCATAATATTCAAATTCATCATCTGAGTATAAGTCCTCAAACTCATCATAAAAATAGAAATCTTCCATATACTATTACTTTAGATATTAGTAGTATAATCCAGAGTAAGGAGTAATGGTTGATATTACTTACTATCTCTATATATACTCTCCTATCTCTCTACTCTAGACATAGAGTGTAACGAAATATATATTAATTTTGTTCTATTTCTATCAAATATTTGTGCAATATGTCACCCTTATTATCTCCTTTATTAGCATATTTTACTACTTTATACTTAGCATTTCTACCAATAACAGGCCAATATTCTGTTGTATAATACTCTTCTATTACTTCTTTTTCTCTATTTGATTTACAATTTTTTAACATCTTTTAACTATATTTAACTATTATACAAAACTCATACTATCATGAGTACCGTTTGTGTTCTTACAAAAGAGTTCACAGCCTGTCATATATTCTGATATGAGCTCCCCTGGTGTATCTGTTTCTTCTATATAAATCTCTAAGATATCACCATTTTCATATACTTTTTGATATGTTTTATAGCTCCAATCTCCTAGCTGTTCTAACCACTCTGAGCGTGTCATTTTAACATTATTTAATTATTTTTAACATATAGCTTCTAACGTACATATAAAATTTTTGTTAAAAATATGTAAAAAATAAAAATTCGAGCGGGGAGTTTAAGAGAGCAAGGAGAAATTTGAGAGAGCGGGAAGTAGTATATAATTGCCCTCCCCCTATCATAAGTGAAAGGAAAGTCCCCCGGGGGTTCTCAATGCATCAAGCTGTGTTTTGGGCTTGTTATTTGCTTTAATAATGCATCAAATTGATTAACTTATTCATTTATTGTGATTATTAACGTTTCAGCCACAGCGGAAGGCGGTTGTGGTGTAGTACTACTACTGAAGGGTAGATAGCCGAGAAGAAAGATGAAGTGCGCAATTATGGAGTTGGAAGCAAAACAAGCAAGTAATGGTAACTGGTATGTGAACATCACAGCACAGCCAGAGAACGATCCGTTTGCTGAAGAGTTACACTACCGTATGTGGTGTAGCGAAGCGTTAGCTGAGAAGCTAACAGCTAAGAGACCAGCGTCTATCGAACTAAGACGAGTTAGTGTTAAGGTTGAGCAGTTCCAACGGGTTGATGATGACGGTACAATCAAGCCACAAGTGTTCAACACCTTGTCTGTGGTGGTACGTCAGTTCCAGAATGCAGATGTAGATGACCCAACAGTCATGGCTGAGAAGCTGCGTTCATCTCTGTTGAAGGACGGTAAGATCTGTGATGTCCAGACAGATGCCTTTGACGGTGCTACTGGTGACATTCCTGAGTGAGAGTAAGGGCTTCGGCCCTTTCTCTTTTCTTTTTTCTATGCATCAAATCATTTAACAGACTTGAGTATTGTAATTAAATTAAAGAGTATGGAAAAGATAAAGAGAAGTTTTGATGGTATTACTGTTGAAGTAGAAGTGATTAAACGCTATGGTAGTGTAGTTATCGGTTTATGCCAAGACCGTATCTGTGCGTTTAATGAGTTAGATGAGACTACTAGGCCTATGTGTTTGGCTGATTGTCTCGACGCTGTAGCTGAGTTAAGCTCGGATTATGAGGGTTAGTCTTATTGACTAACTCTTGTTTTCTACGGCATGCATCAAGTCTTTTTCCCTCTTAGCAGATTGTGAGGAGTATAATGTCAATATTCTTCATATTATGTTTAACTTAATAGTTGTAGGCGTATATACTTAAACCTTCAACATTATGATTAAAAACAACCAATCCCAGGTGAGTGGAAGTTCCACTTTTAAATATCCTGGGCAGTAGCCAGCCACAGCTACATAAGTAAACTTGGGCATTTTATTTACTTGCTGGTGGGGTAGTTTAAACCAGTAGTGCAGTATCTTTTCGGCGGTTTACTAGTAACGTACTTAAAAGCTAAGGATAAACCGTACAGGAAACCAATTCCGATTTATAAGTTTGGTGACAACTTGAAAGAGAGTGACAGCTTGGAGAGACAGCATTATTTTGATTATTAATCAATAAAATTATATATTATGATAGCAGTGGTAAGATGCTACAAGCACATAACTCCGGTAATTGTTACAGTATTTGAAAAAAACGATGAACAAACTCAGAAAGATGCTCTAGAAATGGCTACTATCTTAAGTAGAAGAGACAACTGTGAGTATAGAGTAATGGTAGAGTATTGGGTTGCGTTTGGGAATTCAGCAAAATAAGCTATGAGAGCATTAATAATAGCTGTGATCCCTATTGTCTTTGCGATATTGTGCTATATACTGTGTGTATTATCACAGTATATAGACTATCGTAAGAGACGATTACCTGGTGAGAGATACAAAGAGTTTTGTGAACGTGTGTATACACGCTATTTATAAGGTGTTGGTTTTGCCTTCACCTTATTTACTTTCTTATAATGCACCAAGTTAATTACCCTTTTAGCATATTGTGCGAGATATAGTATACTTATAGGCGTATGAGAGTATGAGAATATGAGGATTGAATAATTCTCACCCTTCATCTTTTTCACCTTTTTCTCTTATTACTCTTTACGCCTATATATAATATATAGCGTATCATAAACAATTAAACAATTAAACAACTAAATTATCAAAATTATGAAGTGTGACATTTTAGCTCATGAATTTAACACAGCTGAGAACGGTAATAGATACTGTAAGCTGGAAGTACGTCAATCTGGTGACGAATTCGGTAGAACATTCAATTATGTAATGTTTATTACTGATGCAATGGAAGCAGCTTTAGAAGCTAAGTTTCCGAAGTTTATCTACCTACAAGAGGTACGTGTAAAGACACCTAAACCCTTTTATAGAGTTTGGGAGACTGATGGACCCGGTCATGCTCAAGGTGAGTTTGTTACTCGACCTAACAGAGAAGATCCTGATAATCCTATAATGATTGTATTTGAGGATATCAAAGTTATTATTAGAACTATGCCTGATGGTTCACCCGCAAGAGGTGAAGATGCGCAGAAATTAGCTGAGTCAAGCTATTATAGAGGTATTAGTATGAATACTATTGTACCTATAGATGCGTATGATGATGGTGATACTGAGAACAATATTGGTGCTACAA
>OGER01000168.1_pt1 | contig 72755 bp, 67 predicted proteins | sample 1570691 | NCBI WGS metagenome assembly OGER01 (sample SAMEA2582143, study PRJEB24529) | metagenome | biome: Human gut stool | place: China | collected 2011
GCGATAAGAAAGTCAAAAACTTGCTCCGGCTCCTTCGGGAGCCGAGCTGGAACTCCAAGTAACTATCTTATATTAAATTATCGGAGTAGATTACCACAAAAATCGCAGTGTGTCAACAAAAAGTTTTGAAAACACGTCACTTTCGGCAGCTTGCAAGAAAACACAAGGGAAACTTTGGCAAAAAGAGAGAGGGCCTGACGGTGTCAGCCCTCTTGACGGCGATTTAGATTAACGTAGTGTCCGCAAAAAATTCCACTTGACAATCCAATATTGCCTTGCTATAATTCAATTTGCAACCAGTTTGCAAATTCGAGAGAGGAGGGCAATGGAATGAACTGCACCGCAAAACAACGCCGCCGCGCTGCGTGGACGCTGCTGGTTGGTTTCCTTCTGGCCATTTTGGTTTCATTGACGTTCTGTGCGGAAGAAGTCAACCACGACTGTACTGGGGCAGACTGCGCCATCTGTACACAGCTGAAACTTTGCAAGAATATCCTGCACGCCGGAAAAGATGGTTCAGGGCCGTTCATTCGGACGCTCGCGCCGCATTTTGTGTTGGCAGCTTTGCTGTCGCTTTGCTCTCCGCTTTTGCTGATAAAAACACCGATTCGACTAAAGGTAAAACTGTCGGATTAAGAAATGCTTGTCCGTATGATTCTTGATGTCAAACAATGGAGCGCATTTCTATGAAAAAATTCAAACGTGTATTCGCTGTATTTTTTTGCCTTTTACTGGCTTCTGGTATTTTGGGCGGCTGTGGGAAGGCCGGATCCTCGTCCATTTCTGCACCATCCGCATCACAGAGTGGCAGCAAGCCGCTGAAAATCGTCACGACTATTTTCCCGGAATATGACTGGGTGCGCGAAATCCTCGGCGACAAGGCCGATAATGCCGAAGTTAGCATGCTTCTGGACAACGGCGTGGATTTGCACAGCTATCAGCCCACCGCAGATGATATTATTAAAATCTCAGACTGTGACTTGTTCATCTATGTTGGCGGCGAATCGGATGGCTGGGTGGAAGATGCCCTGAAAGAAGCCACCAACAAAAATATGAAGGTTATCAATCTGCTTGATGTGCTGAAAGATACTGTTAAGACAGAGGAAGCAATGCCCGGTATGCAGGCGGAGGAAGGACATCATCACGGATATTCCCACTTTGCCGATAGCGATGTGCGGGATAGAAGCCTGTCCGATTGGGATGGCGAGTGGCAGTCTGTTTATCCTTATCTTCAAGAGGGTATTCTGGACGAAGTGATGGAACGTAAAGCAGAAAATGGGAACAAAACGGCGGAAGAATACCGTGCCTATTACGAAACGGGTTATAAAACGGATGTTTCCAAAATTACAATCAATGCCGAAAACAACACGATGTGTTTTGTGAAAAACGGTGTTGAGGCAAAGGCTGCCTATCAATATAAGGGCTACCAGATTTATGACTATAAATCTGGCAGCAGAGGCGTACGATATTTCTTCGAGGCAACCGATGGTGATGCTGATGCGCCCAAGTATGTGCAATTCAGTGATCATGGCATTGCTCCGGGCAAAGCGGAACATTTTCACATTTACTTCGGCAACGAAGGCTTCGATGCTCTCTCTCAGGAAATGGAGCATTGGCCGACTTACTATCCGATGGATATGAGCGGTGATGAAATCAAGGAGGATATGCTGGAGCACGCGGAAAAAGAATATGACGAGCATGTATGGCTGTCGCTGAAGAACGCTGAAACTCTCTGCAACGCAATCACCGATGCACTGGAAGAGATCGACCCGGCTAACAAAGATGCCTACGCTGCTAACGCTGCATCCTATCTGGAAAAGCTGGCCGCTCTGGATGGCGAATATCAGACGGTGGTGGACAATGCCGCCCGGAAAACTGTGCTGTTCGGCGACCGTTTCCCGTTCCGCTATCTGGTGGACGATTACGGTCTGAGCTATTATGCCGCGTTTGCAGGCTGCTCTGCGGAAACGGAAGCCAGCTTTGGGACCATTTCTTTCCTTGCTGGCAAAGTGGATGAACTGAGACTGCCCTGTGTACTGACCATTGAGGGCGCACAGCACAAAGTTGCCGAAACTATCGTGCAGAATACCGCCGAAAAGAATCAGTCCATCCTGACGCTGGATTCCATGCAGTCCACCACATCCACCGATGTGGCAAACGGAACGACCTACCTTTCCGTGATGGAAAGCAATCTGGATGTGCTGAAACAGGCTCTGAACTAAAGGAAGGAACCGTCATGTCTCAGCTCATTTGTAAGAACCTTCTCGTTGGCTATGAGGGAAAGGCCATTCTGGATCCTCTGAACTTTGAGATTCACGCAGGCGGCTATCTTTGTGTAGTTGGTGAAAACGGTGCAGGAAAAAGTACCTTGATGAAAACCCTGCTCGGTTTGCAGCAGCCTATTTCCGGACAAATCGAGATGGGCGATGGCCTGCGCCGGAACGAGATCGGCTATCTGCCCCAGCAGACCATCGTGCAGAGGGATTTTCCAGCGTCGGTGCAGGAAATCGTGCTGTCTGGCTGCCAGAGCCGTTGTGGACTCCGCCCATTTTACAGTCGAGAGGAAAAGCAGCTTGCGCAGGATGCCATGCACAAAATGCAGATCGGGTCGCTGGCAAAACGCTGTTACCGGGAGCTTTCCGGCGGTCAGCAGCAGCGCGTCTTGCTGGCGCGCGCCCTCTGCGCTACCCGGAAAATGCTGCTTCTGGACGAGCCTGTTTCCGGCCTTGACCCAAAAGCGACTACGGAAATGTACCATCTGATCGAAAAACTGAACCAGCAGGAGGGCATTACTGTCCTGATGATCTCCCACGATATTCAGGCTGCGGTTTGCTACGCAAGCCACATTCTTCATGTTGGTGAAACGATCTTTTTCGGTACACGGGAAGCGTATCTGCAAAGCCCGCAGGGGCGGCTGTTTGCGGCTGGGAAAGGCGGTGCAAAATGAGCCTATTGGAAAAGCTGGCTTTTTACTGGAACTATCCCTTTGTCCGATATGCGCTCATCGTGGGCGTTCTGATCGCCCTGTGTTCTTCGCTGTTGGGCGTGACGCTGGTGCTGAAACGGTTCTCCTTTATCGGAGATGGCCTTTCTCATGTGGCGTTCGGCGGCATGGCCGTTGCGACCGTGCTGGGAATGTCCGACCATATGCCGCTGACGCTGGCCGTGACTGTGGCCTGCGCAGTCCTGTTGCTGCATACCGGACAAAACACCCAGATCAAAGGTGACGCCGCCATTGCTATGGTGTCCGTTGGCGCGCTTGCAATGGGCTATCTGCTGATGAATCTGTTCTCGACCTCGGCGAATCTGTCTGGCGATGTGTGCAGCTCCTTGTTCGGCTCTACCTCGATTCTGACCTTGACAAAATCGGAAGTATGGCTCTGCATAGGGCTTTCCATCATCGTGGTCGCAGTGTTTATGCTGTTCTACAACAAGATATTTGCAGTCACCTTTGACGAAGACTTTGCACAGGCCGTTGGGACCAATGCAAACGGATACAATCTGCTGATTGCCATTGTCATTGCCGTCATCATTGTGCTGGCAATGAACCTTGTCGGCTCTCTGCTGATCTCTGCACTGGTGATTTTTCCGGCTCTTTCGGCGATGCGCCTGTGCAAGAATTTCCGCGCTGTCACCATCTGCTCGGCGGTATTGTCCGTGAGCTGTGCCTTTGTGGGCATCGTGGCTTCGGTTCTGGCCGGAACGCCGGTCGGCTCGACCATTGTAGCGGTTGACATGGTAGCTTTTGGCTTGTGCTGTCTGGCCGGAAAACTGCTGGGGAGGGCATCATGAAACAACTTTTGAAAGGAGTTCTGCTGCTCTGTGCCGCCGCTGCGTTGACTGCCTGCGGCGCAAAGTCCGAAGCCGCGTCTTCCGTGGTGACGGTTTTGCCGGAGTCTGCATCTTCTAGTGCTGTTACTGCACCTGCCCCGGAACATCCCGTGCAGCTCCCGGAAAGCAGCACTGCTGGCGCAAGCGATATTCACGCCGGTATGGATGCAGACCTCGATCTGACCCAGCTTAGCAGTACAGTCGTATACGCCGAGGTGTATAATATGCTTTTTACCCCGGAGAGCTACACCGATAAAATTGTTCGTATGACGGGCGAATATCAGGAGTATACAGATGAGCAGACTGGTGAACTGTATCATTCCTGCGTCATCTACGATGCGCTTGCCTGCTGCCAGCAGGGAGTGGAGTTCGTGCTGACTGATGACGATTACCCGGAAGAAGGCACAACCATTACCGTGGTGGGACGGTATGAAACTTATACTACACCCTATTATGATTATTTTCATCTGGTGGATGGAGTAAGGGAAAAGTAAATCAAACAAAACGAATCCCGGCAAGTGCCTACCTTGTAGAACACCTGCCGGGATTTGTTGTTATGTTGGACTTCATCTTCCAGCCTGCCATGGTCACAGCCTAGTGACAGATAATATTCCACCTCCCCTTTCAGCACCATCTGCGCATCCTCCAGCGGCTTATTGTACAGCAGCCAGTCCGGTTCTGCCCGCTGTGCCGGGGTGTTGCCGTATTCGTCCTCCACGGCGATGCAGTCGATGGCAAGAGTGGTGCCATCCTCGAACCGGGCTTCCACCCGGTTGGTGTCCATATTGAAGCAGCAGGAAAGCAGTTTGTTCATGGTGAACCTCATTTCTATATCAAACGGTGTCTGTTCGGATGTCCTAAACCCTGCCATAAAACCGGTGGTTGATTTGTCCATTGGGCTTTGTTTTGCCCGTCTGCACATTTTTGCACACTTTTTGCACACCTGAATAGCTGGATAACAGTTGCAAAGCATTACACTGTATGCAAATAATGCGGTGTGTGCAAAGATGCGTTTTGCGATGATACGATAAAAATAACGCTTCTTCGAACTTTTGAAATTTGACGAATGATGCACATTGGATTCTTTTAATCAGAGGGCCAGGGATTCGAGTTCCCTCGAGCGCACCAAAGAAAAAACCACGATTGACCGTTGATAAAGCGGATTCGGTCGTGGGTTTCTTTTTGTTATATCGGCCCGGCAGAAAGCCAAAAGTGCGACAGAAATGCGACAACGCCAAGGCGGCTTACACGGGCGCACCGGATGGGTTACCGGAGCGTTTGATTAAAAATGAAGGCATACAGGGGCGGTCAGCTGCCTGACAGCAATAATTTTCACCCTTACAAGTTCTCGGTTTCCTTTTGATAAGCAGGGATTTGGGCCAGTTCACGGGCGTGGCGAAGGAGAGCCTCTCGTCCATCCTCGTTCATGGTAGCCACAATGGCTTCGATTTCTCTTATCATCCCGCCTTTTACTGTCCCGCCTTTGTAATATGTTTTTTCTTCCGGGATGGCATCATCAGAAGTTTCTTCCAAACCAAGAGAAAGGTCATTATTTAGCTGTTTTTTTATACCACCTGTTGAAACGCAATGCTTACTTGCCATTTCCTCCAAGTGTTCCAACGCCCATTTTCTTTCGTGTTCTGTTGTTACAACTCCATTACAAAGCTCTACTTGCCTCGTATTGGACTCAATGATTTTTTCAATTTCGTAGGCCGCGAAAGATGCTCGCGATTCGGAATCTCCATATTTCTTTTCATATTCCTCTTTTTCAGGCTTTAGCATCAACTCTGTAATGTCAATATCAAGAGCTCTTGCAATTTTTTGGCGGGTTTCAAATTTTGGATTACGCCGACTCTGTTCCCACTGAACGATACCAGCAGGAGTAATGCCGAGTTTGTAAGCCAGATCGCTTTGGGTCCACCCCTTCCGCTTTCTGGCATCACGAATAAGATCACCGTACATCATCAAATCAACCTCCAATACTGTGGCAATTCTGTAGTATATCACATTTTTTGCCCAAATAAAAGAGCAAATACGCAAAAGATAAGTTTTTCATTTTTGCTATTGACAACGCTATCAAAACGAGATAAGATATCATCGTGAACGAGATACCGAGACCCGATCGCTGCCCGCGCAGAGCGCTGTCAGGAAGCGATACTCCATCATATAAATAAGTATCCGGAGAAAAACAAGATGCAAAATCCTATCCACTACCCCACCATGGCCACGGTGAAGAACGCAGCCGTGCGATTCAACGTGACACCCACCTACGTGCGCAAGCTCTGCCGAACGGGTAAGATCAGGTACACGGCCATTTCGTGCCGGAGATGGCTGGTCAACATGGACTCGCTGGCGCAGTTCTTCGCAGAGGGAGAGCCGGTCAGGGAGATCCCGCAGCCAGTCGACGGAATCCGCTGTGTGGCTCTCTCTTAAGAAAGGAAGGCCATCATGGCTGAGATCATCGAGCGAAAGAAGAAGGATGGCACCTTTTCTTATATGATTCGCGTGTATAGCGGTCGAACGCGGGATGACAAGGTCATTACAAAATGTAAAACTGTGACGCCACCCACCGGGATGGGCAAGAAAAAGACCGAAAAGTGGGTGCAGGAGCAGGCGATACTGTTCGAGCAGAAGGTCACGAATGGCCTCGTGCTGGACTCAGATGTGCTGCTGGATGACCTCATCGACCGCTGGTTTGAGGAATACGCCAACAAACGGCTGAAGCCCAAGACGGTATACGATTATAAGAGGATGAGACCACAGATCAGTGCAGGGCTTGGGCATCTCAAAGTGTCCAAGATCAAACCGGCGCAGATCATGGCATTCTACGATAATCTGGAAGAGAAGGGCATCCGCCGGGACAGCACTTACACGGCCACACCAGCACTGCTCAAGCTGCTCCCGCACGGGACCCGTGGCGTGCTAGCAAAGAAAGCCGGAATCGGACTGGATACCATGCGGATGGTCTACGCAGGCAGGAAAGTCAGCCGACAGACCGCCGAAAAAGTGTCCGCCACTGTGGGACTGGCTTTTTCAAAAGCGTTCGTGGAGCATCGCCAGAAGGGCGGGAAGCTGAACAATAACAGCATCCTGCACTTATCATGCCATGCTGTCCAGCGTCTTTAAGAAAGGTATCCAGTGGGGGCTCATAGATGAGAATCCCTGCTCCCGTGCAGAACGTCCCAAGACTGAAGAGGTCGATGTCCAGATGCTGGGCGAGGATGAGATTCCCAAGCTGCTGGATGCCCTTTCCGATGCACCACCGCAGTACAGCCTGATCGTTCGGCTGGCATTGCTGATCGGTGCCCGGCGGGGCGAGATCTGCGCTCTGCGCTGGTCAGACATCGACCTGGAAAAAGGCACCATCTCCATCAACCGAACTGTACAGTTCATCCCGGGAACGGGCCTTGTATTCAATCCTCCCAAGACAAAGCGTTCCCAGCGGTGCATCCGGATCGGCTCGGACTGTGTGGAGCTGCTGCGGGAGTATCAGCGCTATCAGAAGGCAGAGCGCTTCAGAATCGGTTCAGCATGGGTACGCAAGGTCACGCTGGAAAATGGCAAAGTGGTAGATAATGACATGCTCTTTACCAAGTGGGATGGGGAGCCCATGGACCTGGATATCATCTCGACATGGTTTCCGAAATTCCTGACAGAACATGGCCTTCCACAGGTGCATTTTCATAGCCTCCGCCACCCGTATGTCAAGCACACGACAAAAAATATTCTGCATAAGCAGAAATACCAAACTACCAACGGATTTGATGGCATGGGATTTCCGCACCTTTATAATCTCTATAGGTTTTCTGAAAATCAACTAATGTACGAAGTATCTTTACAGTTCTATTATTTCTGTACGAATATTCTCAGCACCTGCGCCATAAACCTCCTCTGCAAATTGCGTGCAGGTGACGGTTCTTTCGCTTATTTTAAGCATGTTATAGCTAATGAAGGTTTTTCCCTTTTCCTTATGTACTATCTGTCCAGTGGAAGAACCGCAACCGATTACCGAGATTCCCCCTGATTCTGCAAAAAAAAAAAAGGAATATGCTTATGACCATGGAGCACAATCCGTACGTTGCGGCGACGGAGCCACTCAAAAAACAGATCTGCATCAAGCAGCTTGAGCGACATATCCATAAAATTGCTTGGAAGAATTTTTTCAAACCACTTTTGATCATAATAGTTGGGCTTCGGTATGGGCAACAGATGATGATGTAATACTGCAATAAGCAAATAGCTTTCCAGATTCTCAACATTATCAAGCAAGTTGCCCATTTCAGACATCTGTGCTATCCCAATTTCACCTTCCGCTAAATTTCCGTTCGTGTTTGAATTAAATAGCAGCAGGATTACTTTGGATTCTTCAATGATCTTAATTTTTGGATATTTTCCAACAATTTTGGCAATATGCTGATTTCCATGAAAAACCGCAATGCCATGGCTATTGATATCATGATTCCCCAAAATACGTATCGGCTTTTGCCCACATCGATCTTCTACGTATTCTGCAAAATTAGAATAATTAGCCTCCGTTGTTTGTTTTGGACTGTCTACAGCATCGCCTGTTATGACAAAATTAACACTATCCCCAAGCTCGATTTTGGAAAGCTGTGATTTGACCAACGATTTTAAGCGCCGTTCAGCAATATCTACATTTTTGGCTCCGAAATGCAAATCGCTTAACTGAAAAATGTAGTGGCTCGTTTTTTTTTTTCTTGCTTTCTGCAATTCTTTTTATCTCATCAATCGGATGTCTCTCGTATTTTATAATTTCATAAAGATAAATCAGTTCATCTTCATGCTTAACAGGTATGAATACATAGTTATCTGGGTTTTCCCAGAATAGAACCGCTGGCCACATATCTGCTTGACGCAGTGCAACATCAAAATTTGGAAATGCGTTAAAGATTGTTGCATTATATGGCTGTTCTTGTGGCTGAAGTATAAGGCAAGAATCCCCTTTATGGAGTTCAAGCAACTTGCTAAGAGTTCTTGGGGAAGTCATGAAGTCATAGCTATGCTTATCGCTGCCTTTCATTGGCGGCAGCAAAAGCGATTTTGTGGTACACCTCTCAAAAATACTGGATAACTCTTTCAGTGCATCCAGCGCGTCTTTATGAAAAATCAAAAATGTATCATCGTACTCGACTTTATGAAGAGGCCGCTTATAATCTTCATATCTATGGAGCGTTTCTCGTATTCTTTGTACACTCATCATGTAGCGTCCCATCTCATTAGAATACAGATTGTGATGGAATTGGTCAAGAAAGTGCATAAACCCTTCATAGCATTCGGCGGAACTATAGATGTCTCTATAGCAAGACATCACTTTTCCAAAAGTCAAATTTGCAACTGTATTTACTGATTCCAATGTAAATCGATATCCCATTTTTTGCACCCCTTAAGTATCTGGATTTATTATATTGTTAGTTTTCTATTTGAGACAGTTCTTTTTGAGTTTAATATGTCCGATGTAATCATCTGTGCAGGGAAGCACCACATATACCTCGTAAGCGCTCAATAATCTACCGCCTAGCAATATACATTCAAAAATGAGATAATATCCCCAAACTCAAAAACTCACGGTGAGATTTTCGAAAGCCTATAATGGGCGGAATAAAATGGCAGATGTGCTGGCGGTGCGGGACGAATATCGGGCACAGACCTGGGCGGTGCTGATTCAGAAATGTAACACCAATGGATTGACGAAACGGGAGTTTTTCTAGTAGCGTGAGATCCCAGAGAAGAGTTTCTACTATTGGCTTCGGAAACTTCACAGTCAGGTGGTCGAGGCCGCTGCGCCGCAGCTGGAACCGGCTCCCGTCTCGGATGATATGCTTCAGATTCAGTATCGCGGAGCGGAACTGTAGTTGCCCAGCAATGTGTATTTGGATACCGTTGCGGCACTGCTGCGGTCGATACAATCGCTATGATCGATCTGAGCAAAATATGCAGCTACAACGTAGCCTGCGGATATACCGATCTACGTCTGGGCATCGATGGTTTTGCTGCCGTTGTGACGCAGCAGTTTGCCGATCATCTGGATGGAACTTCTGCTTCTAAATGATGAAGAACTTCACGAGTAATAATGCCATTCGTAATCATACAGGCAATGCTATCATCACAATACTTTCGTAAATTATGAAGTGCAGCCCTGTTAAAATCATATTTTACATTGAAAGAACATTAGTATCAAGCCATAACTCAGAAAGTAGCCATTCGTGATACTTCCTACGCCTCAATATATAGTAGCGCATCTAAATCAGATCTCTTGATAATCCCACAACTCCGTTGGGAAGCGTGATAATTCCTTGCCGGTCTTTGGTATTGATACTACCAATAGTTTTCTTGGCCGAGTCATTGCAACATAAGCTATTCGAATCAGTTCGCTATTCAGGTCACCTGTGTTGAGCACAGTGGGAGTAAGTGCATTGGCCCCTCTTGTACTATCGACAATAAGTAAGGTGGCATCAAAGGTCTCGCCCTTAACTCCATGTACAGATGAAATAGTCATATCTGTTTCTGAACGTTTTTCGAAATATTCTATGATTTTATGTTGCAGAAAATCTGGATGTTTTTTATCGCGTAATTTAACCTTTATGATACCAGCAGCATTCCGATCGTCATATGGTTTAATTATGCCAGCGCCAATTTGTTCTGTGATAGTACTGAGCATGTGACTTTTCCAATCTGCAATAGATACAGTCGGTTGTGGTAGAATCTTTAAAAGACTGATAATCTTTGCCTTCCACTCAACTGGTGTAAATTTTGCTTCCGCTACAGAGATAATTTCCTCATGAGTTAATCCTGTTATATTTCCAACCTCAATGCTGTATAGCACTTTTTCACAAAGTAAATAGGCTTCTTTACGACTTGAACAATGCCAGCAAAAAGTAGCTTTTGCAAGCAATTCAGTTTCTGGCGTTTTCCATATATCAGGAATGATATCTGAATGAATCTTTCCACGAGTCAACACTGCTATATTTTTAGATGAAATTTTAATCTCATTTTCACGGCAAAGATTCAAAAAGGCCAATATAATATCTTCTTTTGATTTATCCCTTGGGACACTGAATAACACCGGCTTTTTAAGGTAATTTGCACATTCTCCTTTAGCAGCGGCGGGAGACTTTCCGTTAAGAATGCTTGAGAATGGTTGGACCGCATTACAAATCAACTGTGAACTGCGGAAGTTAGCCGATAAATACATACACGTCCAATTTCCATCATGCATTTTATTTTTAAAATACTCTGGTGTTGCGTCTCGCCACTCGTATAGTGATTGGTCTGGGTCACCTACCAACACCATTGTTTGGACACCTGCCTGTGCTATACAATCTAGGATTTCCATTTGTTCTCGTGAAGTATCCTGCGCTTCATCCACAATGATCACAGGGAATCTGTATGCCAGTTCTTTAGCTATCTGCGGATATTTTTTCAACAGCAAAAGTGAAAGTGATGGAACCTCACGTTGAATCACCATTCCTCGTTTAAGCAGCGCTTTTTTATATGCAATACAGGGTTTTGGATTTACATCACATTCAATGCTTTTGCCGTTCTTTTGAAGTCCTGTAGATGACCAATGGAACCATTCTGGATGCTGTGTACACATCTGTTGATGACATCTAGCGTCTTTGGACAAAAATGTGAGCTGCCCAAAGTTTTCATGAATAATTATTGGACGTATTCGGTTTTCTTTTTGCATTAAGTAACCAAATCGCAAAAGAATAAAATTGTTGATAAAACTGTCCAATGTTCCAACAAAGTGAGGATAACCCATTTCACTGGTTTTTTGTGAAGAATCAGTAATCTGGCGCTTGATTTCATCGCTTGCCACATTGGTAAAAGAAAGTGCAGCAACTCCTCGGTGAAGGTATTTCCATTCTTTCAAATAGCTAATGAGTTTCTTTGCAACTATGAACGTTTTGCCGCTGCCTGGAACTGCACAAAGGACAATACGGCCTTCTGTATTCAAAAAATCTTGTTGCTCCTTGGTTAATTCCATAGTATTATCCTTCTTTGGTCACAGAAAATATTGCCTCTTTGATATATTCCGGAATAACAAATGGCTTTTCAATTGCCGGGATACCCTGTTGAGGATTCTTGATAATTTGTAATTCCTTTTTTAGCCGCCGGGCAAGATTTTGTGCAATTTCACCTTTATACTTGGAACGATCACGCACATACAGCCAAAGGCAAGCCGCTTTTTCCTCGTCGTTTTTTAGCTTTTCCAGTGTATCAGATAACTTTTTTCCTGCTATCGGCTGAGCTTGCAAGATAGCATCGAGCAAATACGGTATATTGGCAGGATCGGCTGCAAGTTCGTACTCGAGGGTTTTTCTTGCGCCATAGACATTCACATGTGCATTTTGGCATAGAGTGCTGATAGTCTGAAAGCGCTCAGAAGCAGTGGTAGATTTTAGTTTAGCAACTATGGTTTCCATATCATCTGTATCATAGTCAATATCTTTTGCTATATAGTTTTTCGGATCGTTTTTGTCAGTACATCTATCGTCATCTGTTATAATTGCCGCACGAATTGTTGTCTGTTGAGTATTATTAGCATGACACAGCAAATCTGCAAACGGCTTAAACGAAACACCATCAACATTAACAATCGTAACAGCATATTTATCAATAGGTCGATCTAAATACTCAGCAAAAATTGGGAGTAATAGTGCTTCACTGATCCCTTCAACAAAAAGAATACCTTTTGCAAATAGCATTTGAGATTTTGTAACGTCCAAGTACCTTTCCAGATTATCACGGTCATCCTCATTAATGTTGCTTTGAGACAGAGAAAGGCATTCTATTCTATACTTTCTTTCATACAGAAGGACAATTCTATCAATTCCGATACGGGAAACTAATGTTGGCGAGTGCGATGTGAAAATAACTTGGAAGTTTTCTTTGCCTGCGTTCTTTTCAAAAAAACTGAAAACAAGTTCTTGTAACTGTGGATGTAGATGTGCTTCCGGTTCCTCTACCAACAGCAAGCTAAACAAAGCAGACGCAGCACTAGTTTTCATATCTCCCAACACAGCAGACATAAACAAAATGTTATTGTATCCTAATCCATTTTGAAAAAGTTCAAACGAACTATTTGAAATATTTTCCAGCACGGTAGAAGCTTCTGGTGAGATGGCCTTATGTAATTGTTTCAGTGCCCATACATCAAGGAATGTACCATTTTCATCTTCAGTGGAATTCTTTTCCCACTCCTCTTTGGTATATGCATCTCTTAACATCTGATAATTCGGTGTACTTTTTTCCAAGTAAAACCATCGTGGCTTGATCCATGCCCTGAGTGCCGCGGCAATAGCGTCGAAACGAGGCTCGACCAAGCCAAGTTCAACATGCTGTTTTAGCACGTCCTGCTCAATTGTAGAGAGGTTTTCGTTTACGATTTTTCCAACCCGAATCAGGGGCTCTTTCGTTAGTATTTCTCCATTTGCTCTACGGAAGACATCAATTATTTCTGCCTTCGCTTCATCCGTATTGGTTGCAGTTCCAAACAGGGAGGCTAACTTGCTTGAACGAGCCGGGCGCATTTCCGTTTCAGCATCTCTTAAAGCACCAAGGAAAACCAACTGGATTGCTTCAAAAATCTCTGCTGAAACAGGATTGCCCTCAACGGGGCCTCCCCAGATACTATAACGCACTTTCTCCTTTCCTTCAGGTGTTTTGACGGTATGGTACCGAATGTGGAATTCTCCTTTTGATGTATCCTCTGGATTCCAAATTTCAAAAAAATCAGCTGTAATTTCATCAAAGTAAACACTGATGAATGCTTCATCAGATCTTTTTCCATCATTACGCACATGAAAGTCAGAAAGGTTGAAGTATATGTCTTTCTTGTACGGTACGGTTGAAAACGCAATTCGTATTGCATCAACAATTGCTGTTTTTCCGCAGTTGTTTTCACTGATAATTGCATTTACACCTTTCTTAAAATAAGCGGTTATGCCAATGTCATCAAATATCCTAAAGTTTCTGATATGTATCTTGGATATATACATTTTGATACTCCTTCTGAATGGTAATGTTGGAATTATTCCGCATCGACAATTTGCAGTAAAGCATCATATTCCCAGAGTCGATTCCTTCCAGCAGAGCCCCTTTGGGACACAACACCATTTTCCTGCAAAAGAGTTAAGGCTTTTGAGATTGAGTTAAATGAAAGGCCTGTTTGGTTTACAGCATAAGAAATATTAGTGATTGGAAATCTCTTAAGGTGCTTATATATGGTTGCTATACTTTTATGATATATCCTCGTGCATATCAGCCTCTTTTCACCTTCAGCAACAATGCGTTCGTATTGTTCCAACAACTCGGCAGATCGCTTTGCGATTTCTCCTATAGCATTTACGAAAAACTTAATCCACCGAATATATCCGCCGCTGTATTGTGTTATTCTTAGCAAGTCAAAATATTCGTTCTTGTTATGATGAAAGTATTCGGATAAGCATATAAGCGGTAATGCTTCGTTGGCGGCATCGCTCAGTACCATCGGAACAATTATTCGACCAACAATCCCGTTATATTGTTCAAACGGATGGATCATTTCAAATTGATAATGAACTAATGCCGCATTAATCAGTGGATCGGATCTTTGTCATTGTATAGGAAGGCAGAAATATCGGCCAAGGCTGGTAAAACTGCGTCTGGAGCTGTGGGATTGTAAGCTTTAAGGTTCGACTTACTCCCTAGCAAAAAAACCTGCTTATCCCTAACATCAACTAGTTTACCAGTTGCATCACCGTATAATGCAATTCCGCAAAGCTCACTTAGAGCTGGAACTGAAATAATCCTATCCCTTGCAACCTTATAAGCCAGTTCAAGATTAGTGACTGGCGCAATATCTCCTTTACCGCTCCCTCGACCGGCAAGTACATCTTGGAAAGTAGGGCTATTATAGTCAATCATTAGAGAATATGTGCACTCTTTTAATAGCATCAATTCGCTGAATGCATCTTTATTTGGGGCATATTTAAGAAGTCCCTTCAGAAACCCGATATTCCGGTGAGCCTCAATCAACAAAGCAGATAATTCTTCATCTGTTTTATACATATCTCCACGTTTTAGAGGACGAGGGGTAAATGTATAATATTTAAAATTGTTTATCTTGCTGTCAATATGCTCAATATAATCACCTGTATAGGAAAGCATCTCATATACCTCAATAGCAAAAATCTATTTTCAGTATATCACCAATATTGAATTAAGAAAAGCACTATTTCTTGATTTTATTTCAGTAATTTAAGAAATAGTGCAATATAAATTAAGAATCGAATTTCACGACTTAGACACACCAATGCCAGTATCCTTATCGCTGCGCACACACCGATCACCACGGTTTCCGGGCGACTTGGGCATGCACAGACATCCACGACATTGAATTACTATGCGTCGGCCATCCAGAGTGCTGATGCAGCTGCTGCAGATACTCTGGAAGGTATCATCAAGGTTCGGGAAAGGAAACAGGCCTAAGGGCTTAAGAGTTTCGCTCCGAAAGTCAGCCTTGTCCAACTCAAGGGAGGTGATGCACCATGGACTGTGAAAAAAACCTTTCTGGCAAATTACAACGATGCTAGGAAGAATTTATCGGACATCAAAAGAGAGCATAGGAGGCAACCATATGATTCCCATCTGTGGAAAATATTATCTGACTGCCGACAACAACAGCTATATCCTGAATAAAGCTCATACAACGCGGGAGGGCAAAACGGCATACGACGCCTATACGTATCATGTGTCCCTGGACGCTGCGCTGAATGCTGCCATAAGGTATACCATCCGTGACGGCGTGGCCAGAAAAAAGCTGACAACGCTGGAGCAGGTTATAGCCGAGCTCCAGCGCACAAAGGCGGAAGTGAGCCACTCTGTGATGATGTTGGCCCCAGATGCAGTACTGGGGAAAATCCGTCAGACGCAGGATGCCCCGCTAAACGGAACGTGCTCATCATGAGATTTAGCCAGCCGTTTCGGAGCAATCAGCCAAAAGTAAAAACAAGGAGACAGAAAATGATCGATATTTACATGACAGATGCCAGATTCCACGTAGACGAGCCAAAGGCAGAGATGGACGCCGCATTGCTTCTGGACAGCATTCTATCCGGGCGAACCACCACGATGGAGGAAGAGTGCATCTGGCCGAGTATGTGGGAATCCACACTCAGCAAAGGACTAATCCTCACACTGAGCGGCGACACAGACCTCCGCATCACACCTACGCTGAACGCGGAGGGACTGCCGGAACTCAAAATCAGCTGTTGCACGAACGAGAGTCTTTGTGACGTATACAATGAAGCTGAGCCATGTCCGCAGGAAGCGCCGGAAGACTTGTCCGATCTTTTCTCATAAAGAAAACCGCCTTTCCTGAGGGTAACAGGAAGGCGGCCATGGAAACGGGAAAATTGTTTGCAGACAGAGATTCCCTGCTTTCCATTTTAGCAGGTGGGAACGCACTTTTCAATGGCAATTTTGGTAATTGAAGCGTGCCGAACCGCTGCAGAAACCATGGTGCATGGCCGGGTGAAAGTGCTTGACCTTGCATTTTTTATTGGAAAGGAGCAACAGGAGCTATGGAAACGAGATGGCCGTTCGGCGGATTTTTTTTTTTTTTGAAAATCGCCGATGAACGGGAGGGAACCCACCTTTATGACGATTACCAGAAGGAGTTGGCGGAAGCTCCTGTCACAGAGGATGAAGGAAAAGAGCACCGTGAATCTGCGCAAGCGGTACTTGCTGAGCTGGAACGACTCAATATCGCGGACGAGCAACGGCGAAAAGACGAAGAAGGACGGAGGAGGGTGCAGGAATTCTACGAACTGCCGTTCACTTCAGACTTGATCATTCAACTTGGGGACTATCCTCAGAGCAAAGGTTCGATGGAGCCTAAAAAAAAAAAAACGGCTGTACCCGATCAGCCGGTAAAGACTATGCCTGATGAGTCGAAGCACTATGTGTCTGACATCGTTGGAGAGGACTTCAAGAGCTGGGAGAATGGCCGCGTGATTCTGGACTGCGGAACCGGCTGTGGTAAGAATGAGTTTATCATAAAGAAACTGGCAGGCTGGTTGGTTGACAGGCTCCTGACGGGCGAAAAGAACGATACTATCCTCTATCTGTGTCCGCTGAACTCACTCCATGCAGAGATGATACGCCGCAGGATGGAAGCAGAAATCGCCGACATCGGCCAAGAAGCTGCCGATGAAACACATCTCTATAAAGATGCTCTGGTGATTCAGACCTACCAGCACATTGAAAAGCTCTGCAGAAATGCCCCCGACAGACTGAAAGAGTCTCTATCTAGTCCCAAGTACATTGTAGCTGACGAGTGTCACTACCTCACGGACTTCTCCACCTATAATATCAACACCTATCTATCGTTGGAAGTTCTGCAAAGAGCAGAGAAAGACCATGTGGTAATTTATATGAGCGCAACCGGCGGGCAGGTGTACGAGATGTTGAACGCCGCCACTGAAACGCCGCCTGACCGTATCTATACGCTCCCACAGAATAATGCCCACATTGCACGGATGTACTTCTACGCACGAGACAATCTGGAAATGATACTGCACGACATCCCGGCGAATGAAAAAGCCGTTATCTTTATGTCCGGCGGTGATGACCTTGTCAAAATGAAAGAGCTGTTCGGTGATGCCGCCGGGTACTACTGCTCTGAAAACAATGCAAGGTACGGGAAGAAGCTGGATTCCCTTGAGGATTGCCTCAAAGACCGAATGCTCCAAAAGCGTTTTCTGTTCACAACAAAAGCGATTGGGATGGGAATTGAGATCAAGGACCGCACCCTGAAGCAGAGCATCTCACCATATCGGATGCCGGTACTGGTGGATTGGATAAAAGAACACCTCAATCAGCCAATGAAATGGAAAGATTTATATACAGGCATTATGATATCAAAAGTATTTGCAGAGTATAGAAACCGTCCAATAAAACCGACCACACTGAACAAAAAACTCGCAATCTATGGTGTACAAGCTGTGCGAGGACGCGATAAAAAAAGAGTCAAAGATGGAAAAGCAAATGAAAACAGAGATGTGCTATTCTGGTTCTTGGTCGAGTTTTAAACATTGTGAGATTTGGGGCAAGAAGCGTCATCTTTCTACATATAATAATGACAAATGTTGCCCCAGAATATAAATCTGACGTTAAGGCAGCTGTTTGATGGTAGAAATACATAAGGACTATTGTTGGAAGAGCATCTGACTCTTGACAGATTCCCCTACCGCGAATACAATATAATTAAAATTATCATAATTCAGATTATACTAAAAGAGGTGGGCTGTATGGATTTCATCGGCAGGACATCTGAATTGGCGACGCTGAACACCGAACTGAACCGTGGAAGCGGTTTTGTAGTAATCTACGGCAGACGGCGCGTCGGAAAAACAACGCTGATCAAAGAATTCATCAAGGACAAGCGTGCATTCTACTTTCTGGCAACAACGGAGAGCGAAGCGCAGAGCATGAAGCGATTTGCCGGAGTTCTTTCCCGGACAACAAAAAATCCCATGCTCAGTAAAGTGACATTTACAGACTGGCTCGACCTGTTCCAAGTGGTCGCAGACGATCACCCGGACGAGAGGAAGGTACTTGTCATAGATGAATTTCCGTATCTTGTAAAGACGAACCCGGAGTTTCCGTCCATCTTGCAGAACGCGTGGGATGAGGTGCTGAAAGACCACAATGTCATGTTGATCCTCTGCGGCTCGCTCATCAGCATGATGAAAAAACATGCACTGGCGTATAACAGCCCCCTTTATGGCCGCAGAACAGCACAGATCCGGCTGACGCCGCTGCAGTTTACCGATGTGTATGCGGCGCAGGATCTGTCATTTGAGCAGGCGGTAGAGCAGTATGCCATCACAGGCGGCGTGCCCAAATATATGGAATTTTTCCAGACAAATGAACCTTTGACGGAGCAGATTTGCCGCGTTGTGCTGTCCAAAAACGGATTTCTGTATGAAGAGCCGGATTTCCTCCTCAATGAAGAGGTCCAAACACCTATCAACTATTTTTCTGTCCTGAAGGCCATCTCGGACGGCAACCACAAACTGAGCAAAATCGGAATAGCGATGGAGCAGGATACATCCGCCATCACGCCCTACCTGAAAACCTTGATCGATCTTGGTTTCGTCACCAAAAATGTGCCGATTACAGAGAAGAACCCGGAGCGCTCCCGCAAAGGTCTGTACTATGTCTCAGACAATTTTATCCGTTTCTGGTTCCGGTATGTGTATCCATTCAAAGGCGAACTGGAACTGGACAACCAGCAGATCGTTCTGGATGAGATGAACAAGGACTTCAAGCAGAAATTCGTTGCATTCGTGTATAAAAGCATCTGTCGGAATATTTTTGCAGAGCTGTGCCGGACAGGAAAAATCGCCTTTTCACCGTCACGCATCGGCTCTTACTGGCGGAACGATGATGTTGCGGCGGTAGATAACCAGCACAAGCGGCTCTTCCTTGGTGAGTGCAAATACCATGCAAAGCCTGTGGACGTGGCTGTTTACTCCGCTTTGCAGGAAAAAGGCCAGTCCAAAGAACTGACGACCGTATTCAAAGGCTATGAAATCGCATATGCTCTGTTTTCCAAGAGTGGCTTCACCGACCGGCTGGTAGAGATGTCCGCAGAAAATCCGAACCTGCTTCTGGTTCAGGAAGACCACCTGTATCGAAAAGACCCTTGAGGAATCTAGCGTTCCTGCTATAGGATGAGTTTGCAGAAAGCAGCAAAAACACGAATCTGACGTTGGAACGGTCTTTCAACAGTGAAGCACATCTAAAACGAAATCAGCCAGTATATCGTGCATTTACGCATGGTATGCCGGCTTTTTGTTTTGGGAACGATAATCGAGAAGTTTTCCACATACAGGGGCGGGGTGGTTAAAAATTCAGGCCCCACCCTATTCCGGCAGAACGAAAAAGTTGTTTTCTCTCCCCAGACCGGAGCAAAATCGAGAAAGCATGTATCCAACGACCAAAACAAGCCATACTGAAAGCGGTATCTTCCATTGAGGTAATGGAGGGCATACGCAATTTTTCTTTGATGCTATGCGGTTTGTTCTTTTTGACTGCCCCTGAATGACTCTTTATATATCCTGTCCGACAGGGCGTAGACACGCTGTAACGCTTTTCGCTTCCGATTCAAATCGGAATGGACATAGCGCTGTAAGGTGACATTTGCGTTGGCATGGCCCAGTAGCTCACTCAGCGTTTTGATGTCGCAGCCCGCCTGCAAGCAGGTGGTGGCAAAGGTGTGTCGGAGCACATGGGGGTGGATCGTGCGCAGAGCAGCCCGCTTCAGATAGCAGCGGATGCTTTTGCGGTAACAGCGTGGCTCGACCGGACGGCTTTCGGTTCCTGAGAGGAACCATGTGTCAGGCGTGACGTCTTTGCTCAACTTGCGAAGGATGGCGACAAGCCCGGTGGAGAGAGGAATTTCCCGGGTGGATTTTCTTGTCTTTGGCGTCTGCACGATGAGTTTTGTGTGGCCGTCTCCACGGGGAATGCGGCAGACAGTACGCTGGATCGTCAGAATGCCGTTCTTGAGATCGAAATCACTCCACTTCAGCCCGCATACTTCCCCGATACGCAAGCCAAGTTCCATTTGCAGGAGCACCCCGATTTTTCTGGGTGTGGGCGGGTCCAGAAGGAATGACCGGAGAGCGGCTTGCTCTGCCAGACTCAGAGGCCGTGGTTCTGCTTTTTTCTGTCGTGGAAGCTTCACACAGAGTTCCAGAGGCGGCATCAGATGGAGGCGTGCCGCATATTTGCAGATACGCTTCAACATCCCGAGGCATTCTTGCGCAGAGGATGTTCCCAACGGCTTGTGGCTGTTGTCGCTGGGTGACAAAATTTGCAGGAAGAGCCGCTCCAAGGTCGATTCATTCAGTTCAGAAACCGGCAGATCGCCCAAAACCGGCAGCAGATATTTGTGCAGAGTATACTGATAGTGCGTCAGTGTGGATTCTTTCACACCCTGTGCAAAGGAAGCAAGCCACAGTTCGGCCAGCTCCGAAAAGCGCATGGATGCCCCGGACAGCTGATAAAAACCGGACATGGCTTTCCGGCGTGTCAGCTCAGTCTTTACCTCCGAATAGGAATAGCCGTAAAGATACCCCCAGATGGCTTTTCCATCGGCCCGTCCTTTGATATATCGCCCCTCCCAGCGGCCATCTTTGCGTTTATGAATATTTTCTCCTCGTCTTGCCATTGTAAATCTCCCCGGTTGGACACCTATCTGACCATTTATCCCAAACTTAATGGAATGTTTCGGTCTTTTCCCCTCTGAGCGGCTCTTGTTTTTGCACAAAATGACGTAATATAACATATTTATGCCGAGTTATCGCATTACATTTTATGGGAAATGCTATTGAAGCGCAGATAGAATTATGATAAAATAGGCTGAGAATTAAGACAACAAAGAATAAAAAGCGGTATCCTCCATTACCTCAATGGAAGATACCGTTTCTGGCCTTATCAGAACGACACGAAGGAGGGGATGCGGAAAATGAATGCAGGCGGCCTTGTAGAGATGCACGCCCACATCCTGCCGGGGATGGACGATGGCAGCAAGAGCGTGGAGATGTCCATCGAGATGCTGCACAGGCTGGCGGAGATGGGCGTGGCAGAGGTCTGCGCGACCTCGCACTACTACGCCGGGCAGAACAGCGTGACCATGTATCTGGAGCGGCGGGCCATGGCGCTGGAACAGCTGCGGGAAGCTGTCGGGGCGCAGGATGATCTGCCCTGCATCCTCCCAGCTGCCGAGGTCGCCTACTTCCGGGGCGTGGAAGAGCATCACCCGGAGCGGCTCTGCATCGAGAACACCCGGACCCTGATGCTGGAGATGCCTTTTTCGGAGTGGACGGACCAGCAGACCGAGGCCGTGACGGTGCTTGCGCTGGATCTACACTTCAACGTGGTGCTCGTCCACCCGGAGCGGTTCTGCTTCAGCAGCAACAACCGCCGCAGGCTGAAAGAGCTGGCCTCCCTCCCCATTGCTTTGCAGATCAACGCGGACACGCTGCTGCACTGGCGGTCCCGGAAGCAGGGGCTGGAGCTTCTGGAGCTGACCTCAACTCCCCTGCTGGGAAGCGACTGCCACAATACGACGAGCCGCCCGCCGAATCTGAAAGGAGGAAGAGAGATGGTACTGCGCAAGCTGGGCGAAAAATTCCTTGACCGGATGGACGAGAACGCCCGGATGCTGACAGTGCCTCATCTCGTGACAGAGTGAAATACCGTCAGAAAAAGCGTTTTGACAAAAAAGATGCCGTGAAGGCCGTGGTGGTGCTGGTGGTGCTGGTGTGCCTGCTGGTCTGCGGCGGTCTGGCTCTCCACCTCTGGGAAAACGGGCAGTACTCCACCGGCTCTGACGAAGTTGGCCGCGAAGTCATCGCAACTTCCGACGAGCTGAAGGAAGTTACCTATAACGGCCAGACCTGGCAGCAGCGCCCGGAGCTGGAAACTTACCTGCTGATGGGCATCGACAAAGAGGGCAAGGCCGTGGCCGTGGACAGCTATGAGGGCGGCGGTCAGGCAGATGTCCAGATCGTGCTGGTAGTGGATAACGCCAACCAGACCTGGCAGATGCTCCAGATCAACCGTGACACCATTACAAAAGTCCCCGTTCTGGATGTTATGGGTGGGGTATCCGCCTACGCGGACGAGCAGATCGCACTGGCCCACTACTACGGCAACGGCGGCAAAAACAGCTGCGAGAACACTGAGCTCGCCGTCTCCATGCTGCTGAACGACCAGCCCATCAACGGCTATCTGGCGCTCAACATGGATGCCGTGGGCATCGTCACCGACCTTGTGGGCGGCGTGACCCTGACGATCACCTCGGACTTCTCGGAGATTGACCCGTCCCTTGTACAGGGCGACACGATGACGCTGGACGGGCAGAAGGCGCTGACTTATGTGCGCAGCCGCCATCACATCGATGACCAAACCAACATCGCCCGTATGCGCCGCCAGCAGCAGTTCCTGACGGCCCTGGAAGAAAAACTGAAGCAGCAGGATACCGAATTTGCAGCCAAAGCCTACGATGCCCTGAGCGGCTACATGGTCACGGACATCGCCAGCGGCACGGCGGCAAAGATCGGGGAAAAGCTGAAACAGTATAAGCGGCTGGACACCCTCACCATCGCCGGTGAGAATGTCGTGGAAAACGGCTTCTGGGCTTATCATCTGGACGAGACCAGCCGCCAGGAGACCGTTTTGCAGCTGTTCTATGAAAAAAGTGATACCTGAATTACAAAATAGGAAAGGATGTTATTGATTCGTGACAAAAGAACAACAGGAACTCAATCCGACCACGGCCGCTTCGCCCGCGACGCTGGTGCAGAATGACAAGTCGGAGGAAGAGATCGACCTCGTGGAGGTATTTTACCTGCTCTGGGGCCATATCGTGCAGATCATCGCGTGTTTTCTGGTGGGCGCTGTTCTAGCCTTCGGCTTCACCTTCTTCTTTGTGACGCCGAAGTATCAGGCATCGTCCAGCATCTATGTGGTGTCGGCCTCCAACAATTCTATCGTCAACCTGACCGACCTGCAGATCGGCTCCCAGTTGACGGCAGACTATCAGGAGCTGATGCTCAGCCGCCCGCTGCTGCAGGACGTCATCAAGAACCTCGACCTTGACGTTACATATCGCCAGCTGGAAAAGCAGATCGGCATCGGCAACGCCAGCAGCACCCGCATCCTGACCGTCACGGTCACGGACACCGACCCTCAGCGGGCGGCGGACATCGCGAACGAGCTGGTCAAGCAGGCCCGCATCTATCTGCCCAAGATCATGGAGACCGAAACACCCAATCTGGTGGAGGATGCCGTGGTGCCCTCCCAGAAATACAGCCCCAGCTACGCAAAGAACACGACTCTGGGCGCTCTGCTGGGTGCCGTGCTCTGCTGCGGCGTCCTGCTGGTGCAGTACCTGATGAACGACACATTGGAGACGCCGGATGATGTCGCCAAGTATCTTGGCATCCAGCCGTTGACGACCATCCCCGAAGTGAGTCTGGGCAGCTTCAGCGATGACAGGGACGACGACAAGAAAAAGCCCTTCCATTGGGCAGGTAAATGACAAGGGGGAGAAGAAGATGAAAAAGATCACGATCGGCAAGATGCCGCAGCTCCCCTTTGAGATGAGCGAGGCCATCAACCAGCTGCGCGTCAACCTGAGCTTCTGCGGCAGTAACGTCAAGACCATCATGGTCACCAGCAGCACCCCCAACGAGGGCAAGAGCTTTGTGACCATGCAGCTCTGGCGGATGATCGCGGAGCTGGGCACGCCCACGTTACTCATCGACTGCGATTTCCGCAAGTCGGAGATCCGCCGGAAATACGGCCTGTCCACCTCCGGCCATCTGCTGGGCGGTGTGCATTATCTGGCAGGCAAGGCCGAGCTGGACGATGTCATCTACGAGACCAACATCCCCAACGGCTATATCCTGCCGGTGGCAAAAAACGTGACCAACCCCACCATCCTGCTGGAAAGCGAGCGCTTTGGACAGATGATGGAGCAGTGCTGCGAAAAATTCGGAGTCATCCTCGTTGACACGCCGCCGCTTGGCAGCGTGGCCGACGCTTTGAATATCGCCACCCACTGCGACGGCACCGTGTTGGTCGTCCGCAGCGGCGAAACGCCCCGTAAGCTCGTGGGCAACTCGGTCCAGCTCCTGCAGCGCACGGAAGTGCCGCTGCTGGGCGTCGTGCTGAACCGTGCCGAGGTGAATAGTAAGTCGAGCATGTATTATAACCGCTATTACAAGTCCGGCTACTATTATAAAGAGTACAGCCACGAGAAATCGGGCAATGCTCAAAAATAAAATGGAGGTTAACTGTATGAAAAAGAAATTCGTAATGGCAGTCGCCGCAGTGGCGATGGCTGCGGTCGTCGGCGTCTCTGCTTTCGCTGCAACGGGCGTTACTGTTCCCAGCATCACTGGCGGTTCCGACACCGCTTCTACCATTGTTGCTCCTTCTTCCGACGATGCCAGCGAGACCACTAAGGTGGTCTACAAGACCATCGTTTCTACCGAGGGCAACACCGAGGAGAAGCTGGCCGCTGTCGTCGGCGAGGAGACTGTCGCACAGGCTGCTGCTGTTGCCGGCGTCGAGACCGTCGAGGATCTGAGCATCCGCGCTGTCGGCGACGTCAATGTCGATTCCAAGACCGGCGAGGTTGCCGTGACTGTCACCGGCATGGAGGACGGCGATACCGCTGTTGTTCTGTATCAGGACGCAAACGGTAACTGGGTCGCCATCAAGGCTGTTGTCGTCAACGGCAAGCTGACCTTTAAGATGCCCAAGTCCGGAACCATCATCCTGCTGACCCGTAAGGCCTAATTCGGTCGATGCCCCGGGAGACAAGCCGCTTGCGGTTAAGTGACTTTCTCCCGGGCAGGGCCTCTGCCCGTCATCAGCGATTGTAGGCTGCACTCTCCTCATCGGCGGCTCTCCGTGAACCATCGGTGGGGAGAATGAAGGTTACAATTCTGCAAAAGTCAAGAGTGGAAAATCGGGAGGAAGTTATGTCGAAATTTCAACATGATGTGATGTTGCGGGTCGTAAAGATTCTGGACGTCCTGATGATTGAGCTGCCGTTTGCGGCATGCTGGCTCCTGTATTATTCCGAGCAGGTGTACACGAAGTTTTCATGGAAGGGCAATCTGGCCATCCTTGCGCTTTTTTTTGTGCTGTATATCACGCTGGGCAAAGTCTACGATGCGTTCTGGATGTCGATGCAGCGGATCTCCGAGCTGGTCTATGGACAGCTCCTTGCGGCCATGGCAACGGATGGCATTCTTTATATCGTCATCTGCCTGATGGCGGCGAAGCTCTGCAACCTCTGGCCCGGCATCGCAGCCATTGCAGGGCAGCTTGTGATGGCGGCTGTCTGGGCATCCTGTGCGCACAAATGGTATTACCAGACGTTCCCGCCACAGCGGACAGCCATCATTTACGATGAGCGTCATGGCATGGAAAAGCTCATCAACGAATATGGTCTGAACCACAAATATAATGTGCATCTGACCATGAGTGCCGAAGACTGTCTTGCTGATCTAAGGGTTCTGGATGGCATGGAGACTGTTTTTGTCAGCGGTGTCCACAGCCACGAGCGAAATATTATCCTGAAATATTGTGTCGGTCAGGGCATCAACATGTTCGTCATCCCCCGCGTGGGCGATGTCATCATGAGCGGCGCATGGCCGATGCACATGTTCCATCTGCCCATGCTGCGTGTCGGCCGCTATATGGCCAGCCCGGAATATCTGTTCATCAAGCGGGCCGTGGATATCATTATTTCTCTGATCGGCTTGGTCGTTCTCAGTCCGCTGTTCCTCATCACTGCCATTGCGGTCAAATCGGATGGCGGCCCGGCATTCTACAAGCAGGTGCGTCTGACTAAGGATGGCAGGCAGTTTGAGATCCTGAAGTTCCGCTCCATGCGGGTGGATGCCGAAAAGGATGGTGTCGCCCGCCTCTCCACCGGCGACAAGGACGACCGCATCACAAAAGTCGGCCATATCATCCGTGCCTGCCGGTTGGACGAGCTGCCCCAGCTGCTGAATATCCTCCGGGGTGATTTATCCATCGTCGGCCCCCGCCCGGAACGCCCGGAAATTGCCGCCCAGTACTGCGAGGAGATGCCGGAATTCGCCCTGCGCTTGCAGGCCAAGGCCGGTCTGACCGGTTATGCACAGGTGTACGGAAAATATAACACGACACCGTATGATAAGCTGCAGATGGACCTGATGTACATCGCCCACCCAAGCCTTGTGGAGGACCTGAAGATCATGCTGGCAACCGTGAGGATCCTGTTTATGCCAGAAAGCACCGAGGGAGTTTCCGAGGGCCAAACCACCGCCATGAGTGGAGAAAACCACTAAATATCGACGCTTTTGTACATTTTGAGCTGCTAAAAATTGAAAAAAATTCCAGAGTGGAGTCAGGCATAAATACACCTCTTACGGTGGCGTGGCGTTAGAAAGTTGGTAAATTGACCGGTATAAAGCTGAAATACTGCTTCTAGTAGTGCAAAATGCCGAGAGATTGAGCGTGAGAGCGGGCAAAATGAGGTCAAATTGAGGCTTTTACGCCCTGAAAAAGCACTTTTATGGATGCGACCGTAGCTCGTGGTTTTATGCCAGATGGCACTGTGAGGGTACTGACGATACTGTGGTGACTTTCACATAGCGTTATCGGGGCTGGAACCGTGATAACATCATCTGCGATTTCATCCCGGTCTTGGAGATAACAGGTTGGTACTGATGATCTTATGCTCATTCGTCTGGGGTAATCCGGCATAAACAAGGAAGCTACGATGGCGTGGATGAGTGGAACCCGGAATAAACATATGAGCTACCGTGGCGGGTGATAGTACTATCAGGACTAAAGACGGGGGCTACCATAGCGTCAAAAATGGTGCAATTTAGAGCGTAGTGGGGACCCAATGCAGCGGTATAAGACATAGCGGCAGTGTAGAGCGTACATAGGTTACATAAAATACAGGGGGATATTATGGTAAAGAAACAAAGCAATTTTCAGCTGTTAAAGATTTTGGCGATGCTGATGATAGTGTCGCATCATTTAGTATCAAAGAATGCGTTCAACGTTGACACAGAGATAGTTGGGCTGACGACCAACAAGCTACTTTTGCAGATATTGGGGAATAATGCGTTTATTGGGAACAATTTATTCTTCTTGATTTCAGCGTGGTTTTTAAGTTCAAAGGCTGAGGATTCTATTAATCTAAAATATTCATTCTCTTCTTGTGTCAGATTGGAGCGCATAGTTTTGTTTTATAGTATAAGTCTCCTTTGCCTTTCCTTGATTTTCAATAGGGGGGGGGTAAGCTTAACATTAGTGCTGAAGTCTATATTTCCAACTTTGTTTGGCTTATGGTGGTATCCGACAACATACATCGTTTTTCTTTTAATGTGGCCCTTTTATCATAAAGGTCTGAAAACATTAGACGATGATAACTTGAAAAAATGTATTGTAGTAATGTTTGGTGTTTGGAGTATATCAACATTAATTCCGTATGTTGACTTAGGATCAAATAATTTCAGTGCATTTTTGATGCTGTATGCAGTTGTAGTTTATATAAAAAGAAAGAGAATTACGTATTCGAGTTATGAAAAGCAATGTGCTGGCGTAATCATTATTCCATATTTCCTTGCGATTTTGAGCATTATTGTATTGGATGTGCTGGGAATAAGATTGAACGCTGCAGCAACATATTCTTGCTATTATCTTCGAGGAAATTTTAGACCGGTTTCTATGTTGGTCTCCATCGGGATTTTTATTTGGGGAGTGAGTTGGAAGATTAAGTATGATAGGTGGATTAATTATATTGCGAATGCAACATTCGGAGTGTACTTGATTCATATGTATCCGACAGTGATGAAATATCTGTTCTCAGATGTTTTTGATTTGAGCAAATATATCGATAAAAATTATTGCATATTTTATTTAATGTACGGGACGATGACCATTTTTCTGCTTGGAATAATTATAGATACATTAAGAGAAGGTATATTTTGTGCTGCTGAAAAACTAAGAAAGCTAATCGTTATTCGAGAATAATAAAGGATGGCTCAGACTCCTTGAGATGAGTCTGAGCTGTTTTGGTCTGTGGGAGAGGAATTAGAGATGAAAAAAGTACTTTTGGTGACATTTTCGGACAATGCAGATCATCAGGATACGTTGTTTGGAATGTACGAAGAAATGAGAAAGCGAAGCGACTGGGATACTTATTTGCTTTGCATTAAAACGCCAAAGGTGGAGCTTCAGCAGTCGGATCGCATATGGCTGGTGGATTGCCCGGAGCGTCCTGGTGTGACTAAGAAGACCTTCAACCTCCCGCTGTTGCTTTCAATTATTCATCGTGTTCGCAAAGAACATTTTGATGCGATTTATTTCGAGAGTCTGCATACATGGAATCTTCCAATTATGATGATGGCTGGTAAAGCTAGGACTTATCAGGTGATTCATGAGGTCATTCCACATGAGGGTGACAGCCAGGTCAAGATGGTTGACCTAATGAATAAAGCCGTGGTCAAGTTTGCAGATACGATTGTATTGCGCAATAAAACGTACATTCAGGATATGATTGACCGCTATGGAATTAGCGCAGGCCGGGTGAAGTATCTGGAGTTGTGGCGTAGATATCCAGCATATACGTCTCCGGTACATAGTGGTCGTGCTCTTTTCTTTGGGAGAATCAATCCTTACAAAGGTGCAGATAACCTGTTAGAGATTGTTCGCCTATGCCATGATATTCAATTTGATGTTATTGGTCGGGTTGATCCGCAGATGCAGAAAGTTGTTGAGCAACTTGCAAAAGAGAAAAATGTAAAGCTCAACAATGATTATGTCACTGATGAAGAAATGCGGGAGGCTTTCATTAACTGTGACTGGGCAATCGTTCCGTATAACTCAGCTTCCCAGTCAGGCATCATTATCGATGCTTATAAGTATAGTCGCCCCGTTATTGCTTTTGCTGTTGGAGCAATCCCAGAACAGGTGGATGCAGATAAGAGCGGCTATCTTGTGACGGCGGGAGATAATGAGAAATTTGCAGACAAGTTAAAAGAAGCCGCGAAGCTTAGCTTGGGTGAGTATGATGCGATGAGCCGATATGCATATCAGTACGGATGCAAAAAGTATGCAACAAGTGGTGCTGTGGAACGGTTCGTTGATCTGTTGGAGGAAAATAAATGATTATCACAAAGACTCCCTTCCGAATGTCATTTTTTGGTGGCGGTACCGACATGGAGAGTTTCTTCAAAGAAAACGGCGGTGCAGTGCTTTCCACGACCTTTGACAAGTATTGCTATGTCAACGTTCGCCATCTGCCGCGTTTCTTTGATTATTCTACGGAGCTTTCTTACTCTAAAACTGAGCGCGTAACGAACATTGATGATATCCAGCACCCGGCTATCCGTAATGCAATGAAGATGTTAGATATGCACGAAATCCGTCTTACATATGAAGCTGACCTTCCGGCACGTTCTGGTCTTGGCACTTCTAGCTCTTTTGCTGTTGGAATGCTGAACGCATTTTACGCACTCAAAGGAAAGTATGCGGACAAGAAAAAGCTGGCGGACGAAGCAATTTACCTTGAGCGCAACCTGTGCCAGGAGGCCGGTGGCTGGCAAGATCAGATTGCAGCGTCTTTTGGCGGTTTTAACCGCATTAACTTCAATGCAGATGGCTACGAAGTACGGCCTGTTATCATTTCGCCGGAACGCAAAAAGCAGCTTAATAAGAATCTGATGATGTTCTTTACGGGATTTACTCGATTCTCCTCCGACGTGCAGAAAGCAAATGCTGTAGGTAAGCAAGATAAGACTGCTCAACTTAAGGAGATGCTTGCACTCGTCGATGATGCGGAGCGTGTTTTGACGGACAAGAACACTGACCTCGATGATTTTGGCAGAATGCTTGACCACACATGGAGACTGAAGCGTCAGACAGGTTCTGCGGTTTCGACTAATAGCATTGATGAACTGTATGCAAAAGGCATGGCTGCCGGCGCACTGGGAGGCAAGTTACTCGGTGCAGGCGGCGGTGGGTTCCTTGTGTTCTATGTGCAGCCGGAACGGCAGGATTCTGTTCGGTGGGCGATGCGAGATTTGATGCATATTCCGTTTGAATTTGAAAATGGCGGTACGAGAGTGATTCACTATTCGCCGGAAACGTATGAACCGAAGAATTGAGGAAACAGAAAATGGGCCGTTTGAAGAGATATTTTACATTATTCCGGATTTTTATAAGGGGGGGGGGGGAACGCACGAGCTGAATACTTGAAGAAAAAGAGGTATTTCAAATCAATGGGGGAGCACTGCTACCTCCAACCATGGAATTTTGGAACAGAGCCTTACATGATTAGCTTTGGAGAAAATGTACATATAGCGAGCGGTGTTACCTTTGTAAATCACGATATCACTGCATTGATGTTTCGGTACATGGATAAAAATCCGAACTATCAAGAACGTAAAGGACCTATCTCGATTGGCGATAATGTTTTTGTTGGGGCAAATAGTACGATTCTATATGATGTAAATATTGGAAATAATGTGATTATCGGAGCTGGTAGTCTTGTGAATAAAGATATTCCAGATGGAACTGTTGCAGCTGGTGTTCCCTGTAAGGTGATTGGTAAGTTTGAGGATTACAAAGAAAAGATTACTGGAAAATTTTAAGGTTAATCTAATTGTAATAGGAAAGAAAGATTACATATTTAATATTTTTGGAGGAAGAAAAACAAAAAGAATAATGAAAGTAAATGTGAAAGGCGCTTCAGCAGAAATAGCAATATGGATGCTACAATTCAACTATTTTATAGGAATGAGTACGTATAAGAAGCTTGCTGTTGGTGATATGCTTGAAAAGCTTTGTCTAATAATGGCAATAGCGGCAATTGTGATTCACTATATAGGTGATAAGAATACGCTTATAAAAAAGAGCGGCTTCTTGCTGATGTGTCTCCTTCCTACGATAGCTGTATACACTGCAGTAACAACGAGCGGTGGAACAATGATTAAGATGTTTCTGTTCGCGTTAGCATTTAAAGATGTTGAAAAAAAAGACATATGGAAATATTACTATAAATCAACAGCAGCGGCGGTCATTTTTGTGGTTGTTTCTGCGTGCATGGGACTGATTGAAAAAACCCAGATTCAAAAAAATGGAACCTATGCATATGGACTTGGATTTAATGCTAATATTTTAGCCATTTCTGTATTTTTGGTTTTAATTGTAAGGCTATACCTTATGGAGCAAAGGCCAAAAATATGGTGGGAGGGAATCATTGCTGCAATAATAATAAATAGCATTACAAAATGTAGAGCTGTTGTGGCATTTTTGATTTTATTGGCAATAGTGATGCTTTTTGATATAACGCGGAATATGAGTGTTAAATTTTTGACGTGTATAAGTGGGTCACTGCCAATACTTTTAAGCTGTTTTTCGATTTTTATTGCACAAAATTTTGATATAAGTGATGCAGGATGGCTTACAGTAAATCGAATTATGTCGGCAAGACCGTATTTGTATCACTTGTACTATACTAATTTTCCGATTAAAATGTTTGGAAATTACTTTGATAAGACGAGCTATGGTGCAATGGACAATACATATTTGATGCTCTTGCTTCGATATGGAATAGTTATTTATGCAATATATATGATTATATTTTTTAAAACAATTATAATTGCAAAGAGAAATCGTGATTGGTTGTGTTTGTATATTACGATTGTATATTTTGCATATTTTTGTGTCGAGTATTCGCCGAGTATTATGAATCTGGATTTTGTTCTTATATATTTTTGGCTGGAATTTTGGGAAAAGAATACAGGTTAAAAATAAAGCGAGAGATAAGATGATAAGTGTTATTGTTCCGGTATACAATACGGTTAATTATGTTAGATACTGTGTGGAAAGCATTTTGTCGCAAACGATGAAGGATTTTGAATTGATATTGGTCGATGACGGTTCATCAGATGGCAGTGAGAAAATATGCGATGAATATTCAAAAAACAATCTCAATGTTATTTCGCTTCACCAAAAAAATAAAGGGGTTTCGGCGGCAAGAAATTTAGGTATAGAAATGGCATCGGGGGATTACATTGTTTTTGTTGATTCTGACGATTGGGTGGAATCTGATTATCTTGAAATACTTTTGAGGAATATGACACGAGGCGGAATGTCTGCGTGTAGGCTGGAAGAAAATAACAAAGGTCAAAAAAGTAAAGAAAGGACGACATACTATTTAAGTACTGAAAAAGCGCAAATATCAGTGTTTTCATACGACGGGATGCAGGGATTTCCTGTGACCAAGATGGTTGATCGAAAGGTTATATTAGAAAATGATATTCGTTTCGATGAAACGATAGGAATTTGTGAAGATGTTCTGTTTGTGATTCAATACCTCAAGTATACATATGGAACAATCGTATTTACGGATTCTGCTTTATATCATTATCGGAAAATGCCTGAGGGATCGACAAATAAAAGATATAAGAAAGGCGTAAAACTGCAGAAAAAGCAGCTGACAGAATTTAATGCAATCAATAACTGTAAAAAGTATCTGGTAGAAGATCAACAGGTAGAGGATGCATGGAAACAACGAGTCGTCAAGGGTGCGGTAACGGATTTGCGCGCTATGGCAGCAAGCGGCGAGGACTATGGCGATGAATATTCCATAAGACTTCAGTATGTCAAGAAAAATATAAAAAGATATTTAAAGGGAACTATTGGGGCCAAAAGTGCAAAAGCATCGGCTTGTTTATGTACTGTATCACCGAAGTTAGAATATATAATCTGGAAAGTGATGAATGAGGGACTAAGAAGTTTATGAAAAAAGTTGGAATCACGACATTGTATCATAAGACCATCAATTACGGCGGAGCATTACAGGCATATGCTCTTCAAAAGAAAATCGAGGAGTTTGGATGCGAATGTACAGTAATCGACTGTTATTCGACAGCAGGAAAAAACAAATATGAAAGATTTAAAGCCCTTGGATTGAAACGCTCCATACAGGTTTTTGGAATGAAGACAGTATATAAGGTTGGAATAAAACTTGACCAGAAAATGCGTGACGGAATGAACGAGCGGCATAAGCTGTTCAGTGAATTTCTCAATGATATTCCGCATACAGAGCCTGTCGATATAAAGAATATTTATGACCTACAAGATAAATTCGACATATGCGTAACAGGAAGCGACCAGGTTTGGCATCCGGGAATTTGGAATGACGCATATTTGCTTCGTTTTGCGCGCAAAAAGGTTTCCTACGCGGCAAGTGTTGGTGCAACTGAATTTACAAACGATCAGGCAGAAGAATTATCGGAGGCATTGAGAGAGTATTCTGCAATTTCAGTTCGTGAGAAAGGCGCAGTACAACTAATTCAAAATCTCACATCCGTGAAAATACAAAAGGTGCTAGACCCTACTTTGCTGTACACTGCACAGGACTGGGAAAAACTAGTGTGCCCGGTTAAAGTCACAAAACCTTATGTCTTTATGTATGCAATTGATAATCACCCAGCATTTCGTAGGGCGGTTTATAAGTATTGTCAAAGCAGAAAAATCGAACTGATTACGATTCCGTTCAACCAGTCACATTTTAAGATTTCCGATATCCGTTATACAGATAAGCCCTTGTATGCTGTTGGTCCCAGACAATGGCTTTGGCTAATCAAAAATGCTGAAATGGTATTTACGGATTCTTTCCATGGATCGGCATTCTGTTTGCAGTTCAAAAAAGATTTCTGGTCGTTTGAGGCACCATGTGACGAGGGGACTGCACCGGATACCAAAAGAATATTCAGCCTGTTGTCTGAGTTTGGACTTGAGGATAGAATTGTTGATTTTGATGATTTTCCGGAAATGGATAGTATTGAAAAAAGAATTGATTACTGGGACGTTGGTGTAAAGCTTAATGAACTGAGAAAGGAGTCGCAGGATTTTTTAATGCGAGCACTTAAGGTATAAAATGGAAAGTAATGCAAAACAGAATCTGATAAAAAATGTGTCATATGGCTTTGTGGCTAACATGATCTCGATGGTGCTTGGTGCATTATCGGTATTGATCATTCCGAAGTATATTGGTGTCAGTGATTTTGGTTATTACCAGTTGTATCTCTTTTACACTGGCTATGTGACAATCACGGCACTTGGGCATCCGGATGGAAACTACTTGAAAATAGGCGGACAAAAATTTTCAGATTTGGATTATCAAAGTCAGAATGCACAGTTCTGGCTGATGTGTGCTTGTCAGATTGTTCTTTATTTTATTCTTGGAGCGGTTGCGTCTACAGTTAAAGATCTAGACAAACGGTGGGTGCTGTTTGCCGTTTGTACGGGAGCAGTCATCGTTCTGGCAAGATATTATCTTTATTTAACCTTGCAGGCTACAGAACGTGTGAAAGAATATGCCATCATTGTTATTACCGAACGCCTAATTTCGGTAGCAATCAGCATTGCATGGGTTTTGGCAGGGTATCGCGGCTATAGAATGATTGTTATACAAGATATACTTGGGAGGGGAATATCACTTGCTTTGGCAATTGTATACTGTCGTAATTACGTCTTTTTAAAACCGCAATGGACACGGTCTGTGCTGAAAGAAGTATACAGCAATATAAAAATTGGTGTAATGGTTTTATTTGCGGCGTTATCCAGTTCTATAATTGTTGGAATTATCCGCGCTGGAATTGAAAACCATTGGGGAATAGAAGTGTTTAGCAAGGTGTCGCTTGTTATTAGCATTTCTAATATGGCAACGCGGTGTATAAACGCAGTTAGTATTGTAATGTTCCCGGCACTGAGAAGGCAGAGAAAGGAAAACCTTTCGGAAATTTATACAAGGCTTAACACTGGATTGATGGCTGTGATATTCTTCGGACTTGTTTTTTATGTGCCGGCAGCAAAACTGATCTGTGTATGGCTCCCTAAATACGCGGACAGCATAAAGTATGCAGCAATTCTTCTCCCGGTCTGTGCTTATGAGTGCAAAAATGCGATGCTCGTGACAACTTATTTGAAAACGCTGCGAAAAGAAAAAGTACTGCTGATGAGCAATTTTGTTGCAATTGCGGTATCCCTTGTGGGAACATGGATTACTGTCTATGTCATGGACAATCTGGAAGCAGCTGTGGTCGTGATCCTTGGAACTCTTATTTTGCGCTGCGTGATAGGAGAACTTTCGATTGGAAAAGAATTGAATATTGCCCTTATAGGGGCTGCACTTGAAGAAATGGGGATGGTAGCGGCATTTATCATATGCAACTGGTGGCTGGGAATAGCAGGCTTTGCAATATATGCAGTTTTTGCAGGAATTTATATTTGGAGGAAAAAGAAAACACTCCTAAATTTGATTTTGGAAATGAGGAAGAAATAAGTGCTTGTAATCGAAGATGCTTCTCGGTGTTGTGGTTGTGAGGCGTGTGTACAGAAATGTCCTAGGAACTGTATTGAAATGAAAGCCGATCGTGAGGGCTTTTTCTATCCCACAGTTGATACGTCAGAATGTATTGAGTGTGGACTTTGCAATAAGGTATGTCCGATGCAAACGAAATCGCATCAGGACTATAATGCGATGCCGAAGGCATACGCTGCGTTTGTGCGAGATGACGAAATCAGAAGAAAAAGCTCGTCAGGAGGTCTTTTTACAGCTTTGGCAAGTCAGGTCATAAAACGAAATGGCTGTGTGTTTGGAGCAGTAATGTCAAAGGACTGCAAAAACGTTTTCCATACAGAAGCACAAAGTCTGTCAGAATTAGCAGCAATGCGTGGCAGCAAATACGTTCAAAGCAGAATACTGGACACATATAAATGTGTTGAAAAAGAACTGAAAAACCATAGATGGGTTCTTTTTTCGGGGACGCCGTGTCAGGTGGAAGGTCTTAGAGGCTACCTGGGTAAAGAATATAGAAACTTGATATGTGTTGATTTTATTTGTCACGGTGTTCCGAGTCCCAAATTATGGGGAAAATATGTGGCATATCGAGAAGAATGTGCGGGTGCACCCGCGCAGAGAACATTTTTCAGGCATAAAAAATATGGCTGGAAAATGTACTCCGTATTATTTGAATTTTCAAATAATACGGAGTACGAACGCATCCTTTCCAAGGATGTGTTCGGTCAGATGTTTTTTCAAAACATCTGTTTGCGCCCAACATGCTACCAATGTGATTTTAAAAATCTGCATCATAAAAGCGACATAACCTTGGCAGACTTCTGGGGATGTTGGAATACTTGCCCGGAGATGGACGATGATAAAGGTCTTTCCTTGGTACTTGTCCATTCAGACAAGGGAGCCGAACTAATGGAACAGGTATCGGAGCAGCTGGTAATAAAACAGGTGGATGAGAGCTGGCTCAATGGAAATAAAGCAATGATCATGTCTTCCGCCAAGCCAAAGAACCGTGACTACTTTTATGATAAGATAGATGAAAAGTCGATTGGATGGATGGCAAAAAAATATCTCCCGCTTAAAGGAAAGATTCTAATGGTTACTCCTATTTCGATGAAAAATAGAGTGAAAAAATTGCTAAAAATATAATCTGAAGAATTATATTCGGATAGGGGCAATCTTAAATGAAAACAGTAATAATGGCAGGCGGCAGGGGTACCCGGATCTCCTCTGTTGCCAGTGATATTCCAAAGCCGATGATTAAAATTGAAGGGAAACCTGTTCTGGAACATGAGCTGGAGTGTCTGCGCGACCAAGGATTCACAGACATTATTTTGACCGTCTCTCATCTCGGAAACATCATCATGGACTATTTTGGTGATGGTTCAGACATATCTCCGGCAACAGGAAAGCCCTTTGGAGTTCATATTGAATACTATTTTGAAAAAGAACCGCTGGGCAATGCCGGTGCACTTTTCAAAATCAAAGATAGGTTAGATTCAGATTTTCTGCTGCTGAATGCGGACGCCGTGTTCGATGTGGATTTCAATCGGTTCGTAGCCTTCCATAAACAGCATGGCGGTTTGGTTACTCTATTCACGCATCCCAATAGCCATCCTTATGACAGCGGACTCATTATTGCTGATAAAAATGGGGCTGTTGAGCAATGGCTAGCTAAGGAAGATGAACGTCCGGAATACTATCGTAATCGTGTCAATGCTGGACTTCATGTTATCAATCCGAGCATTTTAGATCATTCGGGGATTGATGCGGACAAGGTTGGCGCTGTGGGAGAAAATGGGAAACCCATCAAGGTTGACTTGGATCGGCAGCTCCTTAAGCCGTTGGCCGGAACCGGAAAGATGTTCTGCTACGATAGTCCTGAATATGTGAAGGATATGGGGACACCCGAACGCTATTACTCTGTATGCGAGGATTACAAGACTGGTCGCGTTTCCGGTAAGAATCTGAAGAACAAGCAGAAAGCGGTGTTCCTTGATCGGGACGGCACCATCAATAAATATGTGGGGTTTCTTCGGAACATAGACGAGTTTGAACTGGTGGACGGCGTTGCGGATGCAATCAAAAAAATCAATACATCCGGTTATTTGGCAATTGTTGTTACGAATCAGCCTGTGATTGCCCGTAGTGAAGTGTCCTTTGAAGAACTTGAAGAGATTCACAACAAAATGGAGACACTTCTAGGCAAAGAGGGCGCATATCTGGATGCAATCTACTTCTGCCCGCACCATCCGCACAAGGGATATGAAGGGGAGCGCCCAGAACTGAAGTTTGACTGTGATTGCCGCAAACCGAAACCCGGAATGCTGCTGAATGCAGCACGAAACTTTAACATTGACCTATCACAGTCTTGGATGATTGGCGATGGGGAAAATGATATCAAGGCGGGTCAGAATGCCGGATGTCAGACTGCTTTGATTGGCTCTGAGTCTTGCGGGCAAACTGTGACGGTATCGTCTTTGAAGGACTTTGTGGAAAGCTATTTGAGAAATTAAGTGTTCCATTATTGCAACTGAACGGATTGTGAAATAATAAAACAAGTGGAGTGGTTAAATGGGAATTAAGAATTCAAGAGGCGGCGATAAAATTCAAATTGTTGTAGCGATGCTGTGCTCAGTATTTGCAATGATTATTAACTACATGATTTCTTTTTTCCTAACACCATATATCACGAATACATTGGGAACGGAAGCATATGGTTTTGTTTCGTTGGCAAAGACAGTGGCTAATTATGGTGTGATAATAACTAGTTGCTTGAATGCATATGCGTCACGATTTGTGGTAGTAGCCTATCACGAGGGAAATAAGAAACGAGCGAATTCATTCTATAGCAGCGTTGTAATTGCTGATGTTTTATTAATTGCGGGTAGCCTAGGTGCGGCACTATTTTTGGCAAAAAATATTAGATCGTTTTTCTCGGTTCCAGATGAACTACTGCATGACGTTAGAATCTTGTTTTATTTGGATATAGTAAACTGCATGGTTCTTGCGCTCGCTAATATTTATACTGTATCTGAATACATAAAAAACAGACTTCAGTATATTAGTGTTTCGAAAATTGTTACATACACCGCTGAGGCGCTGATTCTTATAGTACTCTTTTCCTTGTTTAAACCTAAGGTATGGTTTGTTGGAGCTGCATTGTTGCTTTCGAGCATTGTCTATGGAACAATCAATTTCGGCGTGAAGCAGAAATTAACTCCGGACCTTGTTTGCCGGAGCAATTTGTTTTCTTTTTCTGCCGTAAAGGAACTTCTAGGTAGGGGGCTGTGGAGTGCATTTAATCAAATCGGAAATCTTCTGAATACAGGTTTGGATCTTTGGGTTACGAACTTGATGTTGGATGCACTAAAAATGGGACAGCTTTCGATTGTTAAGACAGTGGCATCAATGTGTTCTGCGCTTCCTCCACTAATTACACAGCCTTTTCAGCCGACGTTGTTGAAGCTTTATGCCGATAAGAATAAAGTTGGAGTGCGAGATACAATAATTTTTCAAATGAAGCTTTTGGGGATTCTATCAGGGGTCATTTTAGCAGGGTTCTCTGTATTGGGAGAGTCGTACTTTGAGCTGTGGACCCCCAACAATGATAGTAGTCTCTTAAATAGAATTGCTATCGTTACGTTGATTGGTTTTGTTTTTGAAAGTGTAGCAAATCCAATGTTTTATACCTATACGCTATCTTTGAAAAATACAGCTGCTTGTATTGTGACGGTGATTAGTGGCGCATTAAACGTGATTAGTATGTTTGTCTTATTGACATATACAGAACTTGATTTATATGCGGTCGTTGGAACAACTACGGTATTGGGGTTTGTTACATTCCTGATCTTTACCACGCTATATTCGGCTTGGTGTATTGGCTTACCGCTGATGTCATTCTATAGAGCAATCACAAGAATTGTGGTGTCAGATCTGATTCTTGTTAGTGTAGTAAGGATTGTTTTTGGCGGAATTATAGTAAAATCGTGGGCGGGTTTTATAATTAACGTCTGCCTGATTGGACTATTTGGAACTGTAACTTATATGGTATGTGTATTTGACAGAAGTGAACGTTCAAAGATTATTGCATTGGCTAAGAAATTGCTTCATAAATGAGAGAGGAAAGAAAATGCGCGAGATAACAAGTTTGGATGAATTGAAAACCATAGAACTTTCAATTATGAAAAAAGTTCATCAGTTTTGTGAAGAAAAAGGAATCTGGTATGTTTTAACATACGGTACGCTGATCGGTGCTGTTCGACATGAGGGTTTTATTCCATGGGATGACGATATAGACATTTTTGTTATGCGGGATGGGTTTGAAAAGTTTGAAAGAGAATTCCCTCAATGGGGAGAATCGCATGGCTTGTTTTTAGCGGGACCGAATTCAAAAGAGCATTTCTTTCCTCGCGATTTGCTAAAGATATGTGATTCAAGAACTTCGTTAATTGAGAAGGCCTTCAAACGAACAGATCCAATTGGCGTTTTTGTTGATGTATGGGTATTAGATGATGCACCCCAAGATGAAAAAGAAATGTCGCAATGGATTAAGCAAGGGAATTTCTTGCGAGCAATGAATCTGTATGCAGATACGTCATGGGAATATGCAAAACAAAATATGAATTTAAGGTCGAAACTAATAGTTGGGCTGCTTAATTGGCATCGAACAGAATCAATACTTCGCCGACAACTGGCATTGGCAAAAAAGTATAGATCCGTACACGGAGAAAAACTCATATGCATTCAAGGTGATTGCATTCTATATGATCGCAAGGATTTTTCTGAGCGAATGTTGCACAGATTTGAAGATGGCGAATTCTATATTCCGTCTGGCTATGATAACATTCTAAGAAATACATATGGTGATTATATGACTCTGCCACCGATTGAACAACAAAAACCACACCATATACAGGACGTGTGGTGGAATTGAAATAATGTCGAGGGAATGAAATGAATAAAGTGAATGATCGACTGCTCAAACACATTGACCTGCTGGTAGAACGATACCCTTCTTTAGAATCGGCGAAGAATGATATTGTTGCCGCATACCTTTTGCTGGAGGAGTCCTATGAGAACGGTGGTAAGCTTCTTGTGGCCGGCAATGGTGGTTCTGCAGCAGATGCGGAGCATATTGTTGGTGAACTGATGAAGGGTTTCAAACTGCCTCGTAAGCCTGAAGCAGATTTCGCAGAAAAGCTGGTTGAAGAAAATCAGGAGCTTGGTTCTGTTTTGGCAGAAAATCTGCAGGGGGCACTTCCTGCAATTGCACTGGATGGTCATCCTGCCCTGTCCACGGCCTATATGAATGACTGTGAACCACTACTCTGCTTCGCGCAGCAGGTTAATGGTTACGGAAAATTGGGAGATGTGTTCCTTGGCATTTCCACGAGCGGAAACAGCAAAAACGTCCTTTATGCGGCAACGACAGCTCATGCCAAAGGAATGAAAGTCATCGGTTTGACGGGCGCAAAAGATAGCAAGCTGAAGGATATGAGTGATGTTTGCATCAAAGCACCGCAGACGGAGACATACATGATCCAGGAACTGCATCTGCCGATATACCATTGTCTGTGCCTGATGTTGGAAGATAAGTTTTTTGCAACGATTTGATTTTGCGCCATGCCAACGCATGGCTACGCCATCCCAATATGCTGCCTCTCCGTGGTGAGCAGCAGGCAACGAGAGTCTATCTCGGCTAAAGCATATATTCGTTAATTCAATCTTTGGATGAGGAAAAAACTATAATGGGAAAGTATTTTGGAACCGATGGCTTCCGTGGCGAAGCTGGGATCACGCTGACTGCTGACCATGCCTACAAGGTCGGCCGTTTTCTGGGCTGGTACTACAACGCCCTGCGCGAGCGCAACGGCAACAACGAGCCTGCCCGCATCGTCATTGGCAAGGATACCCGCCGCAGCTCTTATATGTTCGAGTATAGTCTGGTTGCAGGTCTGACCGCTTCTGGTGCGGATGCTTATTTGCTCCACGTTACTACTACGCCCAGTGTGGCCTACATCGCCCGGGTGGATGATTTCGATTGCGGTATCATGATTTCCGCAAGCCATAACCCGTATTACGACAACGGCATCAAGCTGATCGACTGCTATGGCGAGAAGATGCCGGAGGAGATCTTGCTGTTAGTCGAGGATTACATTGACGGCAAGCTCCATGTGTTCAATCAGGACTGGTCGGAGCTGCCTTTCGCTCACCGGGAACACATTGGCTGCACGGTGGACTATGTGTCCGGCCGCAACCGCTATATGGGCTACCTGATCAGCCTCGGTATCTACTCCTTCAAGGGTGTCAAGGTTGGTCTGGACTGCGCCAACGGTGCAAGCTGGAATATTGCTAAGTCTGTGTTTGATGCGCTGGGTGCCGATACCTATGTCATCAATGCACAGCCGAACGGTCTGAACATCAACAACAATGCCGGCTCTACCCATATTGAGGGTCTGCAGAAGTTCGTGGTAGAGAAGGGTCTGGATATTGGTTTCGCCTATGACGGCGATGCTGACCGTTGCCTGTGTGTGGATGAAAAGGGTAATGTCATCACTGGTGATCATATCCTGTACATCTACGGCTGCTACATGAAGGAACGTGGCAAGCTGCTGACCAATACCGTCGTTACCACGGTTATGTCCAACTTCGGTCTGTACAAGGCTTTTGATGAGAAGGGCATCGGCTACGCCAAGACCGCAGTGGGTGACAAGTATGTCTACGAGTACATGGCCAAGAACGGCTGCCGTATTGGCGGTGAGCAGAGTGGTCATATCATCTTCTCTAAGTACGCTAGCACCGGTGACGGTATTCTGACCAGTCTGAAGATGATGGAAGTCATGCTTGCCAAGAAACTGCCCATGAGCAAGCTGGCTGAGCCTTTGAAGATCTATCCGCAGGTGTTGGAGAATGTTCGTGTGACCGATAAAAAGGCCGCACAGGATGACGAAGTAGTGCAGGCAGCAGTCAAGGCCGTAGCCGAGGCATTGGGTGACACTGGCCGTATCCTTGTCCGTGAGTCCGGCACTGAGCCTGTCGTGCGTGTGATGGTGGAAGCCCCCGACCACGACACCTGCCAGAAGTATGTGACACAGGTTGTGGAGACTATCAAGAGTCGGGGTTATGGAGTTTGAGTGCAAGCCTAAAACGAGAATGTGGAATGCTGCCGATTGTATCTATTATCCTTCTTTCCATCTTGGCACTGTTGCCAGATGCTGATGTAGACCACGATGCAGGATACACTGCCTCAGAATTGAGTATCCGAGAAACCGTAGATGGAAGTGTGATTAGCACAAGCCATGTGAATCCTGATGGGGTAATCACAGACGCCATTGATATGGGCTATGCAACCGTGTGCAGAATGCAGGATGATGACGGTCGAGTTGTAGAGGAACGTTATCTTGATGCAAACGGATACCCTGTGGCAAGGTATGAAAATTTTCATGGATTATCGTATGAATACGATGAAACGAGTACGGTGATCACATATCTTGATGTCGAAGGTAATCCAATAATACGTAGTGACGGATATTCTACTATTGTCAGAACGCAGGTTGACGGCAGGGCTTATGACGATTTCTTCTATGATTTGAATGGACAGCAGGTACAGTGCTCCGGCGGATACTATGGGCTTCGTCGTGGGTATAATGCTGAAGGTCAGGACATTAGCCTTGCCTTCCTCGATAAAGACGGTCATGCGGTATGTACTTCATCTGGATATGCGATTATGACATATCAGCGTGATATGAATGGTACCGTTGTCGGGAAACAGTATTTCGATACAGATGGCAATCCAAAGGCATTGTCTAAAGGGCAGTACGGCATCAAACGTAGTGGCAAGGCAAACATTCTGCTTGACAGAAACGGTAACGTTATGCCGTGTGTGGACAACCTTCTGAATGGCTTCCCGTGTATGGTAGTTGTTTTGGGTTGCGTTGTCTGCTTGCTGATGATTGTTCTTCCGAAGAGTTTGAGCGTAGTACTGACGACTGTTTATATAGCTTTCATTCTTTATGAAACACTGATGTTTCGTGAGTCAGGGGATGCAAGAATGAACTTTGTCCTCTTTTCCTATGCAGGGAAGTTCTTGAAAGAGCAATCTGTGAGAGTGGGGGTTATCAATAACATCTGGCTGTTCATTCCACTTGGAACGGGACTGTATAGGTGGATTCAGAAGAAGTGGGTGTTGCTGATTCCCTTCGTGATGTCTGTGGTAATCGAAACCACCCAGTATATTACGGGACTTGGCATCGCAGAGTTCGATGATGTGTTCGGTAATACGATGGGCGGGTGGATTGGCATTTTGGTGGCATACATCATAATGATGTGGCGTAGCGAGATGGTTAATCATCATCTTCCACGCCGTCCCATCCTATGAAGATTTCCTCTGCATCATCCAGTTTTGACCAGTCGAGATACTGTCCACATCGATGGCAGTACCCTTGGTATTCTCGCTCTATGCAGACATCGCACCTTGGACAGACGGAGAATATGTTTTTATCTCGATAGATGCGTACTGCGGTTACAGTTTTGGGTAGACGGTATGTAGGGGAGAGCAGCAGATCAAGGATGACGTGGGCAAGAGTTGGTTTTACTGGATAGTCCATCCATTCCTCATCGTCAAAATCCAAATCATCTTCTTGTGAAACAGCATCGATTTTATGAAGGTAAGTACCTATTTTCGAGGAAATAGTTTTAAGAACTGCAAATTTTCTGAGCTGTGTTTTCGTTGTAATCACCTCTGCATTTAAGCATAGATGATTATTTGACTGCGGTGTCGTATATTTGCTTGCAATTCTTGAAAAACACCGGTTTTTAGTATAATATAAGGCTGTGGGAGACTTCCCACAGCTTTGCCGCTCGAAACTTTGCACACCCCTACGCGGTGAGTGGTAGACAACACAAGAGATTGTGGCTAAGAGGCAGAGGCTTTTTTTTTTTTTCAAAAAGGGAGAATACTGTATGGCTATTTATACGGCGTGGGAAATGGAACGCATTAACAGTGAGTATGAGCCAAAACTGGACTTGAAAATTGCGAGATATATTAGCTGCAATAAATTGGAGTCAATGCTTTCTTCCGATACATTGTTCTTTTGTAATGCGTTCAATTTTGAAGACAAATATGAAGGTGAGATTCCTTCATCGTTTTTTGAAGGATGGAGCAAAGAATCTGAGGAGAACTATCGGCAGTTCAACATTCTAAAGAACAAAGTCTATGTGCCATATGTTTCATGCTGGACTCCTTACCAACCGGGAAATAAAAAAATGTGAGCAGAGTATGCAGGTGAAGATGAAAATAAGGACGGTGTCTGCATTGTAATGACTGTGCGTCAATTAGTGATATGTGCAGCAGCTAGAGGTGGGCGTGTTTATCAAATTCATTATCTGAATGAGGATGGAAATCTGGGGACGGGAGATATCCCATTCTATATCCCAAATGACGAAGAGCGAAAGCAGTTTGATCTCCCACATGCGATGAGAGTTTTCCATGCTTTGAAAAAGCACGAATTTGAAAAGGAAAACGAAATTAGAGCTATAATTTATAAGCGTGAGAAGGAGGCAGGGCTGGAAGTTCCGTTTAAGTTTAACTTGTTCGTTGAGAGCATCATTTTGAATCCGCTGGCAACAGCAGAACAAAGCAATGCTATTCAACAACTGGCGGACAAGTACTCTGTGTCAAAAATAGTTAAGAGCGAATCTTCTTTATGATAGACATCGAGTGGATGCCGCTGTTATACTAACATCAAATCTTACATATTCTTTCGGGAGGCATCATCCTATGGCCAGAACCAAAGGCAGCAAGAACCGATCCGACTCTGCATCTCAGATTGCCGAGAAACAGTCTGCGATCGTCTCTCTCAACGATGAGATTTCTTCTATCACTGCCAATATCGATTCTCTGAAAGCCGACCTGAAAGCTAAGAAATCCGAACTGAAGTCCGCCGAGAAAGAGGTAGCCAAGCTAGAGGCCAAGAAAGCCAAAACAAATCAGAAGGCATCCGAAGAAGCAAAAAAGGCAGAAGCCGAAGCTGTGGTCAAGAAATTTCTGGCTGACGGCATGAATGCTGATGAGGTTCTTGAGAAAGTGAAATAATTTAAAGAAGACTCTGTGAAAAAAGGGGGAGAGATAGGAACCACATCAATGGAAGAAATCGTCAAGTCCTTAAAAGAAGCTGAAACTTATTATCTGGCAACTGTGGAAGGCGACCAGCCGAGAGTTCGTCCGTCTGGCACAGCACATATTTTTAAAGGGAAGCTGTACATCCAGACTGGAAAGAAAAAGGATGTTTCCAAGCAACTCCATGCCAACCCGAAGGCGGAGCTGTGTGCATTCAAAGGTGGCGAGTGGATTCGTGTCGCTGGTGAGTTGGCAGAAGATGACCGCATTGAAGCACGCCAGTCCATGCTGGATGCTTATCCGGGGCTGAAGAAAATGTATGCTGCAGACGATGGTAACACTGAGGTGTTCTATTTCAAGAACGGTGTGGCAACCATCTCTACTTTCACCCACGAACAGAAGGTAATCAGGTTTTAACGCAATGCTGTGTGGACACCAGACTTCAGGAGTTCATACGGCTATTTTTAGAGGTCGTTATATAAGGATGTGATGGTATCCATACCTATCCCCATCACATCCTTGTATCCCCCTTCTCGGCGGAGATCCACAATTCCTGCATCTTCCTACACATGTCTCCAAAATCACTCCGGGCAAATTTTAATGTTCCTAAAATGGTGCTGCTCGAAGAAAAATCGCCCCCACTTCCCCGTTGTCACAACTGACCTCTCAGCGAATGCCTCATCAATCCTCCATCTCAAAGTATAACCTCTTCCACCCCTTCTCTAATTATAAAAGTCCCATTTATCGTCTCGCAAAAATGTGCGACAAAAATGCGACAACTCAAGAATCTACGGGCGTTCCATCAATCACATAGCAGAGCAAAATGCACTAATTGCCGTATATTTCTTCGCAATTAAGGGCACAAAAATCTATCCGCTCAATGATTTTAATCAGAGGGCCAGGGATTCGAGTTTCCTCGAGCGCACCAAAGGAAAACCCACGATTGACCGTTGAAAAAGCGGTGTAAATCGTGGGCTTTTCTGTTTTTATATACTGAAAATTGGCCGGAAAATGCGACAAATCTGAAAATTTTTGTAGTAAATACCCCCAATACTGGACACCCAGTATTGGGGGTATTTATCATTTTGCAGCGGCCCCGCTGCTTTCGGGTGTTATACCCGAACAGGAGAAATAGGAGGAGATCTCTTGGGCGGTTGTGGATCAGATGACCGGGCCAAGAGTGTAAATATCGATGGAACTGTGATAGCCGAGGGTCTCATTTTTGGTCTGCTTGCCGGAGAGCAGGTCGAGAATGGCGGAAAAGGCCTCCTCGCCTACCTCCTCGATGCTCTTTTCGCCGGTGATGATACGGCCGGCGTTGATATCCATATCGTGCGACATCCGCTCGTAGGTGTTGGGGTTGCCGCACACTTTCAGGACGGGCATGGTAGGAAAGCCCTGCGGCGCGCCGCGGCCGGTGGAGAACATCATAAACTGTGCACCGGTGGCGGCCATGCCGGTCAGGATCTCCGGCTCGCGGCCCGGTGTGTCCTTGATCCAGAGTCCCTTGCGCTGGCCGATGGTCTCGGGGTACTCCATGACGCCCTGAATGGGACGGGTGCCGCTTTTTACGATGGCACCAAGGCTTTTTTCCTCGATGGAGGACAGACCGCCCTCGATGTTGCCCGGGGTGGGCTGGCCCTTGCGCATATCGCAGCCGAGACTTCGGGCACGCGCTTCCATCCGGTTTACGATCTCATAAATTTTGTCGCTTACTTCCGGATTGACCGCACGGCGGGCCAGCAGATGCTCGCCGCCCAGAAACTCCGTCGTCTCGCCAAACACGACCGTCGCACCGAGATCCACCAGCTTGTCGGCCACATAGCCCACGACGCAGTTGGAGGCCATGCCGGAGGTGGTGTCCGAAGCGCCGCATTTGATGGCCATGGTGATGTGGTCGATGCTGACAGGCTGGCGTTGGATACCGCTGACGAGCATTACCAGCTCCTGCGCGGCATCGATACCGGCCTTGATGGCGGCGCTGACACCGCCCAGTTCCTGAATGCGGATGATGCGGACGGGTTTCCCCGTCTTGCGGATCTCAGCGGTCAGCCGCTCGTGGTCGGTGCCCTCGCAGCCGAGGCTCACCACCAAGACCGCTGCCACATTGGGGCTTTTGCCCAGCGAGATGAGCGTTTCGGTGACACGGTCGAGGTCAGGCGGAAGCTGGCAGCAGCCTTGGTGGTGGAAGTAGCCCACTGTCCCGGCTACCTGCCGCACGATGGCAGAGGCCACGTCTCCGGCACAGGTCACGCTGGGCATGACGGCCACATGGTTCCGACATCCGACCTGTCCATCCGGGCGGACATATCCCATAAATTCATACGCCATGATAATTTCCCTCCCGTTTTGGCAGGTCGCCCCGGCCGCGCAGGCTGTCGAGGTTCTGGATATGGACATGATCGCCTTTTTTGATGTTCTGGGTGGCGATGCCGATTTCTTCGCCGTATTTGAAGATCAGCTCGCCCAGCTTGATGTCGCGGACGGCAATCTTGTGCCCATAGGGAATCTCGCCGTGGACCGTGAGCGTCTCGACAAAGCCTTTCTTATCGCTCAGCTCCACCTCGCTCCCATTGTGGATGCCGTTGGCAAAGATCGTTGCGACGTTGTCTCTGTCGTTTACTTTCAGAGCAATTCGGGATCCATCCATTGTCATCTACTCCTTTCAGGATACCGCCAGCACGGCGACGCCGTCCGGGATGACGACGACCTTTGCATCCGGCCCCTTCATCTCGTAGGCGATGGCAAGCGCTTTATCGGGGGTCGAGGCGGGTATCATATTGGCTTTGCGGACCAGCTCGTGGTCCAGATAGGTCGTGACTAAAATCACCTTGTGCTTTTTCAGGATGCGGGCATAGATCTGGGGACACCACTGTTCCGGGATGGTCTTATCTGGGGAGATCTGCGAGAGATAAGCCTCGATCTCTTCCGGGGTGCCCAAGGTGATGAGCTTTTCGAAATTGGTGCCGCCCATGCCGTCGATGCAGGAGCAGCACATGATGATGACGCCGCTCTCCGCACAGCAGGCTTCGGCTGTGGCGACGGCCTTGGGAGACTGATAGAGGTTCTGGTCCAGCGGGTAGCCGCCGTTGGAGGTGACGACGATGTCGCCTTTTACGACGGGACACTGAGACTGCTCACGGATAAAGGCGACGCCCGCAGCATGGGCCTCCTCCAAGTCGCCGGCAAAGGCAGCTACGACATTCTTTTTTTCGCCCAAGGCCACATTCAGGATGAACTGCACATTGACCCGGCGGGCAGCGGCGATCATGTCCTCGTGGATGGGGTTGTGCTCGAGGACGCCTGTCTTGGCCCATGGGCTGGAGATGGCTTTAAAAGAGTGGTTCTCATTAACCGTCTTTTCCGCGCAGATGCCCGGCAGGATGCTCTTGCGTCCGCCCGAAAAGCCTGCAAAGAAATGCGGCTCGATGAAGCCCTCCGTCACCAGCAGGTCGCACTCGGCAGCGAGGCGGTTCACATAGAAGCCGGCACCCGAGGGCAGGGTGCCCAGATCGACAAAATCTGCTTCGCAGAACGCATTGTTCACCGCGATGTGCTCCTGATCGACGATCGGGTCGCCGAACATCCGGCGCTGCTCCTCTTCGGTCGTCGGGCGGTGCAGGCCGGTGGCAATCAGAATGGTAATGTCGGCGTCCGGCTGTCCGGCCCGTATCTCGGCCAGCAGCAGCGGCAGGGTGAGCCTGCTGGGAACGGCGCGGGTGTGATCCGATGTGACCAGAACGACCTTCTTTTTGCCTTTTGCCAGCTCGCGCAGGCGGGGCGTCCCAATGGGATGCTCCAGTGCCTCCTGCACGATAGCGGCTTCCGGCTGGCCGGGGTCATACTCATGCATCCGGGCCGTCAGGACGGCGGACAGATTCTTCTCTTCCACATGCAAAGGGAGTGTCTCGCGGCAATAGGGGATATGGATTTCTCTCAAGATACTCTCTCCTCTCTTTGACGGAGTTTCCCTGGACAGGCAGAAGACCGACCGTTTTCACGGCCGGTCTTCTGCCAGATGAGTTGCCCAAGGAGAAACACAAGACGATGGAAAAACGGGAAGGTATTTATTGGAGGGCGGGGATGAAATCGGTGACTTCGGTGTGCATCAGGGCAGTCTCGATGGCAAAGTCAGACAGCTCCTGACCCAGACCCGGGCGATCGGGGATGAGATACTTGCCGTTGATGGGCTGCATATCGTACTTGCCCAGCTTGTTGATGCACTCCTGCGTGGTGCGGAAGTGGTGCTCGTGGATGCCGAAGTTGGGGATGGCGGCCTCCAGCTGGATGGAAGCTGCGTTGGTGATGACCGCACCGGCCACATGGACCTGCACGCGGGCGTCAAAGACGTGTGCCATGTCGGCAATCTTCTTCAGCTCGGTGATGCCGCCGCAGTTGCAGGCGTCGGGCTGGATGAGCTGGATGGAGCTGTCTTTGAGGAAGTTGTAGTAGCCCCAGCGGGAGTAGATGCGCTCGCCGGCGGCCAGAGGCGTGCGGATGCGCTGGCGCAGCTCCTTCATCATGCCGGGGTTCAGCATGGTGACAGGCTCCTCGTAAGCCATCATATCGTACTTGTCGCACAGCTCGCCGATGCGGATGGCAGAGGTCAGGTCGGTCTGGCAGTGGTTCTCGACGATGATGTCAACATCGGGGAACTCCTCGCGGATGGCAGCCATGCGGCTCTCGATCCGCTTATAGAGCGAACGGTCGGGGAAGCCTTCCTTGGACAGGTGAGGGATTTTCTTGGCGTTCTCGTCGTAGGTGGTGAAGTCGATCTTCACTGCGTCGTAGCCCTCGCTGACAGCGTGGCGGACGATGCCCACATACTCCTTGTCGGAGCCCCAGGGGCCGATCTTGGTGGTCCAGCCGAACTGCAGCTGACTTGCGTAGCAGCGCAGCTCGTCACGGCACTTGCCGCCCAGCAGCTGGTAGATGGGCACGCCCAGAGCCTTGCCCTTGATGTCCCACAGTGCGATGTCCAGAGCGGACATACCGGAGAAGACGACCACGCCGCCGCCCTGACCCCAGAAGGTGCCCTTCAGGATGGTCTCCCAAATCAGCTCGGTGTTCATGGGGTCCATGCCGATGATATGGTGGGCCATGTCGATGATCATGCCATACGCTGCGGTATAACCGGTGCCGTAAGCGACACCCGCTTCGCCGTCGCCGTAGATGCCTTCATCGGTATAGACGCGGCAACAGATCGGATAACGGGCGCCGCGCTGTTCGCCGGCATCCAGAACCCAGACGTCTACTTTCGTAATCTTCATGGTGCATTACTCCTTTTTATGATCTCTGCTCTTGTGGATAGCAGTTTGTTCTGCTCACTGGATCGTGACGCGGTCGCAGTTCCTGAAGGCCACTTCGCTCAGCTCGTTGCCCAGACCTGGCAAATCGGGGACGGAGAACTTGCCGTTCACCGGCTGGTAATCGTGGATGCACAGCTCCTTGTTGTACGGGCTGAGGGCGTAGGTGTGATGCTCGTGGATGACGAAGTTCGGGATGGCGCATTCCAGATGCAGGGCTGCCGCCGTGGACAGGGGGCTGCCGCAGGCATGGACCTGAACGCCGACATCGAAGACATGGGCCATATCGCAGATCTTCTTGATCTCGGTGATGCCGCCACAGGTGCCAACGTCCGGCTGGATGACCTGAATGGCATTCTGCTTGAAGTACTCGATGTACTGCCAGCGGGTATAGATGCGCTCACCGTTTGCGATAGGCAGGCCCGTTTCGTCATGGACGAACTTGGATAGCTGGGGAGTGGGGGTGGAAGGCTCTTCGAAGTAGAAGATGTTGTACTTCTTGACCAGATTGCCCAGCTGGGCGGCGGACTGGGAATCCGTAAAGGAATGGTTCTCGATGATGAGATCCACATCGGGGCCGATGGCCTCGCGGACCGCTTTTACGCGGGCCTCGTACATCTGCAGATATTCCGGGCTGAGCAGGCCGAGGCGGTCGTTGTCGTTGAAGTTGCCCTCGCCCGGCTTGAAGGTGAAGAAGTCGATCTTGATGGCGTCGTAGCCCTCGGCCACAGCCTTCTTGGCCTCGCGGGCGTAGTCGTCCGGGGTGCGCTGGGGGATGATGTCGGGGCCCCAGCTGAACTGCAGCTGGCTGGCGTAGGTGCGCAGCTTTTCGCGGCGCTTACCGCCCAGCAGCTCGTAGATGGGGGCGTTGTAGTACTTGCCCTTGATGTCCCAGAGCGCAATGTCGATGGCCGAGATTCCGGCGAAGATCACAGGGCCGCCATTCTGGCCCCAGAAGGTGGTGCGGTACAGCTTGTCCCAGATGACCTCATGCTGCAGCGGGTCTATGCCGATGATGAGCTTGGCAAAGTTCTGTACGATGCCGAACGCTGCGATCTGGGACTCGCCGTAGGCCAGAGCGGCTTCACCGTCGCCGTAGATGCCTTCGTCGGTGTAGATGCGGCAGACGATGGGGCGCCAGTGGCCGTTTTTCAGATTGGTTTTCAGATGCAGGACGTCAACCTTTGTGATTTTCATAGAGCGAAGCTCCTTTCATAGACCGGATCAACCGAATGTGAGGGACCAATCACCCAGAACACCGAGAGAGATGGCTGGGACAAAGGACACGATGAAGAACGCTACGATGAGGCCGATGAGGAACGGCATAAACGCCTTGACGATTTTGTCGATGCTGAGTCCTGTCATGGAGGAACCGACGAACAGGTTCAGTGCGACAGGCGGGGTGACGAATGCGATGGCCAGAGCCAGCGTCATGATGATGCCGAAGTGGATGGGATCGATGCCGACCTGAGTGACGACAGCCAGCAGGGTGGGGGCCAGAATGACGATGGCGGGGGTGGTCTGGACGAACATACCGACGATGAACATGATGACGAAGATCATGCACAGGACGATGTAGGGGTTGGTGGAGATGCTGAACGTTAAGTTGGCAATAATCTTGGTGATGTTCAGGTAGGCGAAGACCTGACCGGTGGCCTTGGAGGGGGCCATGACGAACATGGTACCGGCGATAAAGGCAGCGTTGTCGCGGAAGATGGCCCACAGCTTCTCCAGCTTCAGCTCTCTGTGAACGAACAGGCCGATGACGATGCCATAGACAGACGCCACGACGGCAGCTTCGGTAGCGGTGAAGATGCCGGAGTAGATGCCGCCCAGAATGATGACGGGCATGATGAGCGCCCACTTGGCGTCCCAGAAGCTGGAAGCAATGTTTTTCAGCTCCAGCTTGGTATCGCCCTTGATGCCCCAGCGCTTGCACATGACGTAGTTGATGAGCATGAGCAGACCGCCGACGACGAAGGCGGGGCCGAGGCCGGCCATGAACAGCTTGCCGACCGACACGTTGCAGGTGACGCCGTACAGGACCATCGGGTAGCTGGGAGGAACGATGACGCCCAGACCGCCTGCACAGCAGGTAAGGCCGGTGGCGTAGTATTTGTTATAGCCGTTGGAGACCATCATGGGGATCATGATGGAGCCGATGGCGGCGACCGTTGCAGGGGCAGAGCCGGAAACTGCACCGAAGAACATACAGGCGATGACAGTGACCATGCCCAGAGAGCCGGTGATGCCGCCGACCAGAGAGTTTGCAAAGCGCACCAGACGCTTCGACAAACCGCCGGTCTCCATGATGGTGCCGCAGATCATAAAGAAGGGGAGCGCCAGATTGGTAAAGCTTGCAACACCGCCGTACAGGGTCTGGGCGATGAAGTTGGTGGTAGTGACCGGATTCATGCCGATCAGAACGAGCATTGCGATGTAGATGGAGACGGCAATGGGAACACCCAGAAACATCAGACCAAACATCACAAGAAACATAATGCCAGTTGCCATTATTTGGTGCCTCCCTTCTCATTCATCGCTGCTTTCTTTGCGTTCCACTCGCGCTCGCAGGCGTCCAGATCCATGGAGGGCTTGGAGGTGCCGAGGTTCTCCTCGCTCTCCTTGGCCAGCTTGATGGTGTCCTGGATCAGGCGGATCACTGTGAGCAGCAGGCTGATGGGAATGATGATGTACACCAGCTGCTGGGGGATTTTCAGCATCGTGGTCTTGCTGGTGCCCAGAAGCTTGATGACGTTGAACATGATGACGCTGATATACACGTTGAAGAGGGCGAAAATCACGTTGGAGATGATGAGCATGACCTTCTTCACCTTGAAGGGCATCATGTCCAGAAGGAAATCGATGCGCAGGTGCTTGCGGGAGGTAACAGCCGCAGAGATCGCCAGATAGATCATCCAGACGAACATGATGGTGGCAAACTCCTCCATCCATGTCCAAGAATGATGCAGAATAAACCGACTGAACACCTGAAGCGTGAGCATTGCTGTCAGTACGATGAAGCAAAGCGTCGCCAGATACAGCTCGATGTTATTCAGGAATGTTTTTAAATCAAACTTTCCGTTTTTCATGTATGTATCTCCTTACGAACCTTAGCATTGCAGTGGAACATTCGTTTTCCGGGGCGGCTTATTTCTTGCCTGCCTCGTAGGCCTCCACGAAGGAGATCAGGGCGTTGTAGGCGTCGGTGCCCATCTGTTTCTCGACCATGGGCCAGATGGGTCCCTTGACCTTGTCCTGGAACGCCTTCAGCTCATCGTCGGTCAGGTAGATGACCTTCGTACCGGCGTCGTCCTCGACTTTCTGGATAAAGCCGTCGGCCAGCTCTGCGGTGTGCTTGCGGCCTTCGTTCTGGGCTTCGACCATGACGTCGCGGATGAGCTGCTGGTCGTCTGCGGAAAGCTGGTTCCAGATGACGGGACTGATGGCCGGGATGGTGGCGGTGAAGTTGTGGTTGGTCATGACCATGTAGTTCTGCAGCTCGTAGACCTTGGAGGAGACGATGTTGGACGGGGGGTTCTCCTGTGCATCCACCATGCCCTGCTGCAGAGCGGTGTACAACTCAGAGTATGCAACGGGGGTCACGGCGCAGCCCAGAGCTTCCCAAGTGGCAGTCTGGATGGGGTCGGGCATGACGCGGATCTTAACGCCCTTCAGGTCGTCGGGCGTGTGGACCTCGTTGTTGCAGGTCAGTTCCCGGAAACCGATGTCGAAGAAAGCCAGAGGAATGGTGGTGGTGTCCTCCTGCGCCTTCTGCAGCCAGCTCTGGCCGACCTCGGAGTCCAGAACAGCATACGCCTCGTCGTAGTTCAGGTAGAGGTAGGGCATATTCAGGCCGGCGAATGCGGAGGTGTAGTCGCCCCAGGAACCGCAGTTCAGGATGCCGATGTCGAATGCGCCGTTCTGCAGGCCGCCGATGTACTCCTGGGTGGAGGAAGCAATCTGACCGTCGGGGAATATCTGTGCGGTGATACGGCCATCGGTGCGGGCAGAGATCTGGTTGACGAAATAGAGCGTCGAGATGCCCAGAGCCGTGGTGCCGTCGCCGTCAAACTCGACCGTGGGAGAAGAAGAGGCGATGCGGAGGTTGATAGACTGGCCGGAAGCTGCGCCGCCGCCAGCTGCGGAGGTGGAGGTGGTGCCGCCGCTGCTGCCGCCGCAGGCCGACAGAAGACCTGCGGCACTCGCTGCTGCTACGACGGTCAGGAATTCACGACGAGAGATCTTTTTCATAATGAGTCTCCTTTCTTTTCTGTGCGTAGATCCGTTTTTTTGCAAACAAGCATTTCTTCGCGATCGCTCGGTGCGGGCCACTTGCTTTGTTTTGGTACAACTGCTATACTAGTCATAATCGACAATCTTCGTGCAGGGAAGGGGCCGGTGTACAGAGCTGAACTTGTTTGTGTTTCTGTTCTTATTATAGAGGGGTTTTCCGGTTCCGTCCAACATCTGTTTCGTCCCGATTCATAACTTTCGGTAGTAATTTTCATAAAGTGTTTAAAATTTTGTGGAAGATGCTCAAATACGCGCCAAGCGAAAACAGAAAGAACGATGGGAGGATGTTCGATGAATTTTCAATCCTTGGTCTATTTCAAGACCGTTGCAGAGCTGCAACACTACACAAAGGCCGCCAGCACCCTTTTCATTACCCAGCCGGCTCTGTCCAAGGCAATCCACAACCTGGAGGTCGAGCTGGGCGTGACGCTGTTCCAGAAGGAGGGCAGAAATGTCACGCTGACGCCCAGCGGTGCGATCTTTTACGAGTACGTCAAGCGTGCGGTGGATGAGATCAACAATGGCATGAAAGCTGTGCAGCATCGTGCCGATGTGGAGCGGAATATCATCTTTGTCTCGGCGCTTTTTTCCAACTATACCGAGTTCCTGCCGGAGAAGATCGCACAGTTCCGCAAGATGAACCCCACCTACCGCTTCCGCATCGAGTACAAATATACCTCTATCATCGTGAACGATGTCCTGCAGGGGAACAGTGAGCTGGGCCTGTGCAGCAACCTGAGTCCGGATGACCCGGTGCTCTGCTCGCTGAACCGGCATGTGATCCACAAAGAGCCGGTCGGACTTATCGTTGGCAAAAATCACCCCTTTGCGCACCGAAGCTCTGTTTCCGTCGAAGACCTGCGCGACGAGCGCTTTATCGTCTACATCCGCAGCTTCCGCGGAACGAACCAGATGCTGTATGACCTGTGCTCGTCCTATGGCTTTGAGCCGAACATCGCAATGGAGGCATACAACGACTACGGCGTCCTGAACTCGGTGGCCTCCGGCGACGGCATTGCGATCATCCCCACCACCCGATTTCTGGAACGACCCGATGTGGTTCGCATCCCGCTGGACCTCAAAAAGCCGCTCATGCGCGACCTTGTACTGGTCTGGCGCAAAAACGAGAAGCTTCCGCCCGCTGCCGCTGCATTCCGGGATATGCTCATTTCGACCGCACAATAATGCGTTTTATGGAAAAAGCAGAACTGCCCCGCGTCTGCCGGAAAAGATCCGGTGACGCGGGGCAGTTCTGTCTGGGTATGAAAAAAGAGGTTTCGGATGTCTTGGCTCAGAAAAGGAACATCAGCAGGCGGCCATAGCCGTAGCACAGGGCCGCGAAGAGGATCACCGAGGGCATGGCCTTTGCCACAAGGTCAGCGAAGGCCGTGTGGTAGTAGTCTGCCGCCACAAAAGCACAGACGTGGGTGGGCGAAAGCTCCATGGCCGCCCACACCGCACCCATCAGCATGGCGAGGAAGGGCAGGCCCTCGTCCGGGATGGCCGTCATGGCAATGGGCATACATAGGGCAACCACGGCCTGCGAGCCGCCGATGATGGTGCCGAAGAAGAACAGCAGGAAGAAGGAGAGCGGCAGGGAGATGGGGAACTGACGGAAGAAGTCCGGCAGCGCACCCAGCACGCCCGTGTAAGCCAACACACCCTTGAACAGCATCACGAGATACATATTGCCCAGAAGTACCGGCTCTGCGGAGCGGACGATGAGGTCTTTCAGGTCGCTCTTTCTGAAGTGATCGACAAAGTAGTTCAGCAGGATGACGAAAGCGCCCGCAAAGGTCGCCGAGATGTTGCCGACGATGATGATGGCAAGGACCAAAATCAGAGTCCAGAGGTTGCGTACCAGCGCCATAAGCTCCCTGCCGGTGTCCACCTTTTCTTCCACCGGCGGCATCTCGCGGGGGATCTTTCGCAGATAGGTGAAATAGACCACCAGACAGGCCAGAACTACCAGCGGGATCATGGACAGGATGAAAAGGCCGACGTTCTGGCCGCTCAGCGACATGGCCAGCAGGATGACCGGGAAGGTCGGCAGGAACATCTCCGGGATGTGCCGGTAGAAGCAGGAAACGAAGGTCTTCGACTTTGCATCCAGATAGTCCTCGCAGGTCTTATCCACCATGTCGGCGCAGATGGTCATGACCGCCGCAGAGGGCAGGAGGCCCATGATGGCAGGAGAGATGATGGTGTTCAGCCGCCGGTTGCGCAGGAGGTGGTCGAAGGAGTCCCGGGCGTTTTTCAAACGGCCCTTTTTCTCCATCATCAGCTGCAGGAAGATGATGACGTAAAAGCTCAGCAGAAGGTCGATGGTCTCCCATGCGATAGTCTGCCGACCCAAGAGCAGCAAAGCCTCTGTGACTGGGATCTGGAACAGAAGGATGGCGCTGAGGATGCCCGCCGTCATGGCAAGATAGAGCGGATATTTCAACCAGATGATCACCACAATGATGCAGAAAATCAGACCAAGCTTCGCAACTTCCACTGTTTTTCCTCCTCCCGAAGTTTGCTGTGAAGTTTCTTTGCACCACTAAGATAACATCTTGGGCAGGGGAAGTCTAATCTCTTTCCAGAAGAGAACGATGAAATTTCGGAAGCCGAGAAGTTTCCGCCCGGAAAATTTGTGGAAAATGACTGAGAACCGCCCCGAAAGGGCGCAATATACCTTATAAATAGCGTTTCAAAAGCAGAAATTTGGCTCAACGTCCAAAATTAAGGTTAGGATGCTTGACAAAGCGGAGATAGGATAGTACACTCAAAAAGAAAATTGATGCATAGCATCCTCAAGGTGAAAAAGATTCACAGAAGAACGGGCGTCTCCGAACTGAAAACGGAAGGAGGCTAGGGACATGACGCTGTTTTCTTACGAGATTTTCGATGCAGTCGCGCGTCAGGGCAGCTTTAACAAAGCGGCCCAGCAGCTGCATCTGACCCCCTCTGCCATCAGCCATGCCATCGCGGTGATGGAGGCTGAGCTTGGCTTTACCTTATTCAACCGCGGCAAAAACGGCGTGACCATGACCAGCTATGGCGCTTCGCTCTACCCGTCCATCCGGGCGGTGCTCAACAGCGACGAGGCCCTGCAGCAGAGCATCGCCCGCCTCAACGGCCTGGAAAAGGGCAAGGTGAAGCTGGGTGCATTCAACTCGGTCTGCGCCGGCCTGCTGCCTCAGATCCTCAAGAGCTTCATGGCAAGCTACCCCCAGATCGAAGTCGAGGTCTATCAGGGTACTTACGACGATGTGAAGGAGTGGCTACGCACCGGTCAGGTGGACCTGGCCTTCCTGTCCGCCACCTGCCGCGAAGAGTTCAACCTGACCGAGCTGTTCCGTGAGCCGCTGCTCTGCATCGTGCCGCAGGACTGGCCCGAACCGCCAAACGGCATTATGACGCCGGAGCTGATGAACGGCCAGAGTTTTGTCGTCCAGTGCGACGCCACCGACGCCGAGATGCGCCAGTTCCTCAAGAAATACTCCATCTCCACCGAGCGCCGCTGCCACGTCATCGACGACCAGTCCAACATCGCCATGGTGGAGGCGGGCCTCGGCATCTCCATCATGCCCCGGATGCTGCTGCGCAGCTGCACGGCAGCGGTCAAGATCTACCCCATCGAGCCGGAAGAGTACCGGGTGGTGGGTCTGGCGGTCCAGCGCCCCACGGCGATGGCTCCGGCGGTCGAGCAGATGTTCCACCACATCGTGGACTTCTGCCGCCAGATGGACCCGCAGCTTCTCTGAGAATACGAAAATGACCGGGCCGCAGCGATGCGGCCCGGTTTTTATATACTCGATCGGCAGAGTTGATGATTGAATCCGCTGGAAAAATACGGTATACTATAGCAAACCACCTATACGATAGAAATGTCAGAGGTTTATGGAAAGCAGCAAGGGGGAAAGACCATGAAACGACGTGATTTCTGTAAAGCGCTGGTTTGCAGTGCAGCTCTTGCGCCCGGGCTGGCACTGCCCCGGGCTGAGGCAGCGGCAAAAAGCCAGACGGTGGGCCGGGCAGTCCCGGCAGGCAATTATACAATGTCCTTCCGCAGCGAGCTGAGCCAGATGGACATCGAGCACGAATATTACTACAGCGACAGTTTTTTTGCGCACACCTCCATCCAGTACGACCACCAGCTGGCGCTGGCGACGCTGGGCATGGTGACGGCTGCTTTCAATACATGGGCCAGCGATGCGAAATACTGGGCCAACGGGGATGTGGGCCGCGAGAACAGCCTCGACGCAGCCTATACCAAGCTGGGCTTCGGCGACGTGAAATACCGCTATTATGATGTCGATGTGGGCAAGGCGGGCGACTTCGTGGGCTGGTCCACGGCCCGCAAGACCATCACCCTGAACGGGAAGCGCACCACCATCGTGGCGCTCATCCTGCGCGGCGGCGGCTACGGCGGCGAGTGGGTGAGCAATCTGCACACCGGCGCGGGCCACGCCCACAGCGGCTTCATCATCCCGGTGCATGAGGTGTTTGCCGATTTGAAGAACTATCTGGCGGCAGCTCAGCAAAAGGGAGAGCTGGGCGTCGTCAAGCTCTGGATGGGCGGCTACAGCCGCGGTGCGGTGGTGGCGAACCTTCTGGCCGCCCGGGTCAACAGGGAGCTGTCCGGACTGGAACGGGAGAATGTCTTTGTCTACACCTTTGCGACGCCGGTGGCCCTCGGCCCGCAGGACTACCCCGACTTGCAGCAGGACTACGACAACAACCACAACGCCGACGGCAGCCTGAAAGAGAGCTGGGGCGAGAGCAACATCTTCAACATCATCTCCAGCGGCGACATCGTGCCGCATCTTCTGCCCGAGGAGTGGGGCTTCCACCGGAACGGCAACGACCGCTTCCTTCCCTCCACCCGGAACGAGGAAGAGCTGGAAGACCTGAACGAGATGGGCAAGAATGATTTCGGCCCGACGCCGCTGGACTTCAGCTGGCTGGCCACCGACAAAGAGACGAACGAAGTCATGCTCCGGATGGAGGAGTACTTCATCTCCCGCGAGAACTACCATGAGAAGTACGAAGCCGCCCTGATGGACATGATACAGTGCGCCTTCATCCGCTCGGAGAAGGAGGTCACGCAGAACAAAGTTCTGGACGATGGCGAGGTCATCCAGCGGCTGCGCACCCTCACCCATCTGAAGAATATGGATTACTGGAAGATCTCCCGCGCTGTCTGGGCGGCATCCACCATGAGCCGTGCCGTGCTCAAGCGGGTCGATGCGGAGAATATCCCCATCCGTGCGCAGCAGATCGTCGTGCCGATCCTGGCGGTGGGCCTCTGCTATGGCCTCGAGAGCGAGGCTGTGAGCCTCATTGCAAAGTACATCCTGATGTTCGTGTCGATGAGGAGCGCGCCCGACGACGCCATCCGGGCGGCGTTCTGCCACCACTGCGAGAATTACATTGCGCTGATGGAATATTACCCCCCCTCAGAGCACTGCATGGAAGCCACCACCCGCACCTGAAAACCGAAAATTCGGAGACAGCAGACCGCTGCCGGAGTCGAAAGACCCCGGCGGCGGTTTTTTTATGCGTAAATTTTTTTGCGCTGGCACGCAATGACATCCTTCGTGTCCGGTAAACGGTATCCTGATAACGCAAAGGGCGGCATCCCCGCCGGGAGCGAGAATGAAGGAGGGCTGTTGTATGCGGGATCGACTGGAACGGAGGCGGCTGACACTGCGCGCCGCAGCACTGTGCATCGTGCTGGTGCTGCTGTGCGGCTGTCTGCTGCCCGCATTTGCCGAAGGGCCGGAGCGGACGGACAGCGTGCCGGACCAGACATGGGACGAGGAAATAGAGGACGAGCCTGCCTGGGACGAAGAAGAGGACATCCGGACAGACGAGCCGGTGCTTCTGCCCGCGGAAGGCGGCATCCCCGTCGTGGTGGACGGGCTGGATGACATCGGGCTGCCCGACGAGACGCCGACGCCGGACAGCGGGGCCGTCAAAGCGGACGAGCATGTTGAGAGGACCTACCTCTTCTGGCTCAGCGAGTCGGACGAGGCCGACGGCGGCCTGCCCTACGCGGAACAGACCGTGGGCGGCGGCGAAGAGCTTCTGATGCCCGAAGAGCCGGAGGTGGAGGGAAAGAGCTTCCGCTTCTGGTACAGCCGGGACGACGAAGGGACGGCGGTCCGCTTCGTGCCGGATGAAGGACCGCTCTGGCCGGAAGCGGACAGCGAGTGCAGCCTCTACGCCTGTTTCACCGACGATGAGGCCCAGCAGGAGGAGCCCGTTTCAGACGAGGAGGAAGACATTGACGTTCTGCCGGAGCTGTGGGAAGAACGGCCCGTTGCCGAGGAGGAAACGCCTCCGGATGAGGCGGAGCAGCCCGAAAAGGGCAGATCCCCTGAAGAAGATGCCGACTTGGCCGACGACAGCGCAGCCGAGGACAAAAATGCCCTGCCCGCGGACGAACTTGATGAGGATGCACCGGGCTGGGGGGATCGGACTCAGGAAGAGTCGGCGGCAGTCTTCCTGCTCAAGACCCCCACCAGCCTGCCCGGCAGCAATGACCCCAGCCAGTGGGCGCCGGACAACAGCGAGTGCAAGTGGGTCGGTAAGGTGAAGACCTACGGCGCGGCATGGGAAGATAACGGCAAGAATATCCTGACAGATGTGTCAGACTATGTTGTATCGTGGCCGGGCGGCGCGACTGGCGGCGCATGGTCGCTGAAACCGGGCGATGACTACTGGGACGAGGTCGTCGATGAGATATGGGACGAGTATAAGGACACCATCGAAGAGGCTACCGGCGTCGAAGGGCTGACGCGGGACGATCTGGAGAGCATCGTGGTGACGCCGTACAAGATCTCGCGCAGCAACGGGACAGAACCGGACAAGCACATCGACTGCATCATCAGCGTCAAGAGCAGGAAAAACTTCACGGCCCGGTTCAACGTCCGCGCCCCGGGCGAGGACGACTACAGCATCCGGGAAAGCCGCGAGTACCAGAGCGGCGAGCGGGTGGAAGAGACGACGGCGGACATCGAAAAAGAGTTCGACATCGGCGGCGTGCGCTACGTCTTCGACGGCTGGTACAAAGAGCTCCCCGGTTCGGTGACGGATGAGCCGGACCCGAAGGAAAAGGTATCGCAGGACGAGTGGGAAGAGGGCTATGAGCCCACCGACAAAGAGCTGGAAAACGGCGTCGTCAATTTCTATGCCCACTACGTTCTGGCCGATATAGACCCGGACACCGGCGTGGAGACAGGCTTCTTCGGGCTGCCGCTGATGCTGTGTGCCGGTGCGGCCGTTCTGGGCCGCAAAAACAGAAAGAAGGAGGAAGATGAGTGAAGGAACCAAACGAGGCGCTTGCCCCGGAGGCCCCGCCCGGGACGCCGGAAGCGAACCTGTCCGGACCGGCGAAGCCGGAAAAAAGCCCCCTGCTGCGGGAAGTGCGCAGTCTGGCGGTGCGGCTGGCGGTGTTCGCCGCCGTGCTCTGGGTGCTTCTGACGCAGGTGTATCTGGTGACGCAGGCGTCCGGCAATGAGATGTTCCCTGCCGTGAAGGACGGCGACCTCGTGCTGGGCTTCCGGCTGGAAAAAGACTATGCCAAGAATGATGTCGTGGTATATGAGCGCTCGGGAAGGCTGCGGGTGGGCCGCGTGCTGGCCCGGGGCGGGGACATCGTGACCCTGAGCGAGAGCGGCGTTGTGGAGGTCAACGGCTCGGCACAGGGCGGCGGCATCCTCTACCCCACCTACCCCAAATCTCTGCTCAGCTACCCCTACGCTGTGCCGGAGGACAGCGTCTTCATTCTGGGCGACTGCCGCACACAGGCCGAGGACAGCCGTGACTTCGGCCCGGTGCAGTGCAGTGCGGTCAAGGCAAAAGTCATCACCCTCATCCGGCGGCGGGGGCTCTGAGCCGCCAAAAACCATACAGGACAAGATAGGAGGAACTCTAGAATGAAACAGAACAAGGCAGAAAAGCTTCTCGCAGGCGTGCTTTCCATCTCTCTGGCCATGGGCGTCAGCGTCATGCCAGCCTTTGCGGCACAAGCACAAGGCCCTCCGTATGAGGATATGTCCCGGGTGTATCTCACCAAAAACTATGAGCTGGCCAACACGGGTACGATCTCCCCGGAAGAGACCTTTACGTTTACGATCGACCCGGATACCGTGACCGACGCATCGGAGGGCATTGACGCCGCAGATTATAAGCCGATCGTCGGCGACGTGACCTACGCACAGGGCGAAGCCGGCAGTGCGAGTAAGACCAAGAAAATCGAGATCAAGCTGCCCGAGTACGACAGCGTGGGCGTCTACACCTACATCATCCATGAGGCGGCGGGCAACAGCGCAGGCGTGACCTACTACGGCGACGCCATCCTGCTGCGGGTGACGGTCATCGAGCAGGACGGCAAGCTCCGCATTGCCGCTGTCCACACCGAGGACCCGGAGTCCACCGGCGAGGGCAAGAGGGACGACTTCGACGACCTCTACTCTGCCGGTGAGCTGGAAGTCCACAAGGACGTCGAGGGCATCATGGGCAATAAGGACAAATACTTCGAGTTCAGGGTACAGCTGACCGGCGAGGAGGGCAAGACCTATCAGGACAGCTACGCCATCACCGGCGGCAGCTATGACGCGAACCCCACCTCGATCAAGATCAGGCCCGGCGAGACGACGGAAGCGACCTTCTATCTGAAAGACGACGATACCATCCACATCGAGAACCTGCCCTACGGCGTCGAGTACAAGGTGTCTGAGACGCCGGTCGCGGACTATGTGACAACGGAGACCGGCACCGAGGGCGAAGTGGATGAGGCGGTCGAGCAGGCAAGCTTCACCAACACCAAGGGCGGCACCGTGGATGCCGGTGTGGTGCTGGACAGCGCACCCTATCTCTTCACCCTGACGGGCGCTGCGGGCGTCGGGCTGCTGCTGACCCTGCGCCGCCGCCATCAGAAGTAAGCGCGGAGGAAATAAGGCAAGGGAGGTGAGGAACATTCGGTGGCAGAAGATGGCCCTGCGGGCGGCGAACGGCCTGCTGGACGGGGTGACGGCCCTGCTGGTGCTGCTGGCGGTGGTCTGGTCGGGCTATGCGCTGTGGGACAACAGCCGGGTGTACGCCGCTGCCGACAATGTGCAGGCCGGGCTGTTGGCCTTCAAGCCCCAGCCGCAGGAGGACAACAGCCTCTCCTTCGGCCAGCTGCGGGACATCAACCCCGATGTCTGCGGGTGGCTGACGCTGGACGGCACGGCCATCGACTACCCGGTGGTGCAGGGCGAGAGCAATTTCACCTATCTGAACACCGACGTCTACGGCAGCTTTGCGCTGGCGGGCAGCATCTTTCTGGATGTTGACTGCGACGCGGATCTCAGCGGGCGGTATTCCCTGCTCTACGGCCACCATATGGAGAACGGGCGGATGTTCGGCGACCTCGACAAATACAAGGACGGAGCATTCTTCCGCCAGAACACCACCGGCACCCTGACGCTGCCCGGCGGGAGCTATCGGCTGGAAGTGCTGGCCTGCCTTGTGGTGCCTGCGTCGGAACAGGCCATCTTTGCCCCGGGCAAGTGGCGCTCGGACGCAGGCGGGCTGCTCCCCTTTGTGGAGGAGAATGCCCTTCAGATGGATGCACAGGCCCTCCGTGCGCTGGAAAAGGAGCCGGAAGGAGCGCAGTTCCTGGCGATGGCTACCTGCTCGGGGGAGTACACCGACGCGCGGACGGTGGTGCTGGCCCGGATGGAACCAATGTCAGACCTGCAAAACGGAAAGGAGGAGAGCTTATCATGAGAAGGCTCCCGAAAATGGCGGCGGCCCTGCTGGCAGCAGCGCTTGCGGTAAGCGCTGCCCTGCCCGCCCTGGCCGCAGACCAGCGGGCGGAGCTGGAACTGGAGGCGTCCGTCCGCTGCACCGGAGAGGCAGCTGACGAGACGCTGACGGTGCGGCTGACCGCGTTGGACGGCGCGCCGATGCCGGAAGGCTGTGACGACGAGGCTGAGCTGGATTTTCCGGCCCGGGACTGCCGCGACGCCGACGACAAGACCCTGACGAAGACTTTTGATACCATCGTCTACACCGCGCCCGGCATATACGAGTATAGGGTCACTCAGGACGCGGGCGGACGGAAACGGGCCGACTACGACGACACCGTCTTTTACCTGAAAGTCATGGTGGCGTGGGACACCGACGGTGAGCTGAAAGGACACGTGTCCGTTCGGCGGGATGGGGACGACGGGGCAAAGACAGAACTGCTCTTCAGGAACAGCTACCGCAGCACCGACCCCCTTCCCCCGCCGGTGACGCCGCCCTATGTGCCGGATAAGCCGACGCCGACCCCGAAGCCGGTGGAGCAGCCGGGCGAGATCACAGTCATCCGCCCGCCGACACCCTCGGCAGAGATGCCGGATAAAGTCATCCCGGCTGCGGAGCCGGAACCGGTGGGGACCCTCATCCAGACCGGCCAGCTGCTCTGGCCCGTGCCGGTGCTGGCAGGCGGGGGCATCGCCCTTGTGGCGGTGGGCCTCTGGCTGAGCCGGAAGCGCAGACACGATGCGTAGGCTGGTGACGGAGCGGCTCTGCCTGATGCTGGGCAGTGCCTTGGTGCTGGCAGCGGTCTGCCTCTACGTCTACGACCGGCTCGAGGATGCAAGGGCAGGCGCTCAGGCCGCTTCGGCGGTGAGCCAGCTGCGCCAGAGCCAGAGCATCGCGGCAGTGTCGGAGACAGAACAGCCCGCAGACAGCGCGGAAAGCCTGCCCACGGAAGATGCAGAGTCCGGGCCGGAACCGGCTTCGGAACCCCCGGCGTCAAGCGTCGAGCGGGAGTATCTGGGGGTGCTGACCATCCCGGCTTTGGGGCTGGAGCTGCCGGTGCAGACCGAGTGGAGCAAAGCGAACCTCAAGGTCTCGCCCTGCCGTCAATGCGGCAGTATGGCGGGCGGAGACCTTGTCATCGCGGCCCACAATTACAAATCGCACTTCGGGCGGCTGAGCAGCCTTTCGGAAGGCGACGAGGTGCGTTTCACTTCACAGGACGGCGCTGAGGCAGTGTACACTGTGGAGCGGACTGCGCAGGTCTCGCCCGAAGAACCCGAAGCCCTGCGGGAGGGCGGCTGTCCCCTCGTGCTCTACACCTGCACCCCCGGCGGAAAAGCGAGGGTAGTGGTGTACTGCCAGAGAGAAAATGCGGCATGAAAAAAACAGGAGCGGAAAGCCTGCGGCTTTCCGCTCCTGTTTTTGGTCGTTGTTTAATCTACACAGAAATAGAAGTTCTCCGGAACAGGGAAAGACTCTTCGGCGGAGCTGACGCTTACGCGGTAGAGGTAACCTTTACGGAGGTGATAGATCGCAGAAGTGTCGGTATATTCAAGATCGGGCCCGAAGGGGTCGTAATCGTCCTCAATGTCAATGAGGGTATTGGGGTCCTGACCGGCTTCCACTACGGCTTTTACATCTGCAATGGTCTTGCCCTTATAAAGGTCCATGTCATAACTCCAGGAAGGAGTAGTGACGACGGTGCCTTCGGGAACATGGAATACAAAATAACTCTCGTTCGTGCGGGCTGTGTCGCCGTAAGGAACGCTTACAGTGATCTGTTCCACACTGTTCAGCGGCTGAGAGAGGGTATAGGTGCCATCGGTGATCCAATCAGAAGTAAAGGCACCATAAAGAGACCACATATCCTTTGATACACCGATGACCTCATCCTTTTCTACAGTATAAGCCCGGATAGAGGTGGAGCCGATCTGATATTCGACGGTCACAGCCAGATCTTTCTTTTTCTGTGCGCCATCGACAGTGGTAACAGTGGAACGCTTTTCTTCATACTTTACGGGAGCTGCTGCGGCACTGGCACTTAAAGTGACCGCGCTCAGAATCAGTGAGGCAACTGCCAGAACGGCGAATCTTTTCAGAAAATGCGGACAGGGCTTCATATTCTTTCCTCCTGTATTACATGATGCAATAAATTGAATCCAACTCGATTATAGGCGTCGAAGAAAAAAACATCAAGAGAGAAATACGATTTTGGAAGAAAAGACAAAATGTCGGCAGCTTTATTGTGCAGTCGCATCTTCGGTATCGGTCATGATGAACCAGAACACGGTGCCTTTGCCCACAGTGCTGTGGACGCCGAAGCGGAAGCCGTGCTGCTGGAAGATGGCTTTGGTGATGGAGAGGCCGAGGCCGGTCCCCTGCTTGCCTGCGTCGGAGCGGGAGCGGTAGTAGCGGTCGAAGATATAGGGCAGGTCCTCGGCGGAGATGCCGGGGCCGTGGTCTTCCACCTCCACCCGGACGCCCTCGGGGCAGCGGAGCGCCCGCAGCACGAAGATGCCGTCTTCGCCGATGTGGTGCATGGCGTTGCCCAAAAGGTTATGCAGAGCGCGCTGCATCATGTCGGGGTCGGCACAGACGGGAAGCTCTTCGTCGGGGATCTCCAGCTTGAGCTGCCAGCCGTTCTGGGCGCAGACGGCGTCGTAACGCTCGCTCACCTCGTCGCAGAGCTGGCCCATGTCGAAGTGGACCTTCTCGCACTTGAGTGCGCCGCTCGTGACCTTGCTCAGCTCCATGACGCTGGAAACAAGGGCCGTCAGGCGGTCGGTCTCGTCCACGATGATGTTCATCTGCTCGTCGCGGTGCTTCTTGTCGTCGCCGGTCAGATCGCGCACCGTCTCGGCATAGCCCTTGATGAGGGTGAGCGGGGTGCGCAGGTCGTGGGAGACGTTGGCCAGCAGGTCGCGCTGCATCTGGGAGGCGTGCTGGACCTCTTTTGCCATGTGGTTGAACTCCTGGGCCAGGTCGCCCAGCTCGTCGTTCCGCACCGAGTCCACATGGACGGCGTAGTTGCCCTGCGCCACCTGCCGCGCAGCCCCGGAGAGAGCCCGCAGAGGCTTTGTGAACCACTCGCTGAACAGCCATGCCGCCGACATCGAGAACGCGAAAATGAGGGCCGCAGCCAGCGGCAGGACGGTGCTGAGCACCTTGCCGGCCTCGGCCACATGCATCAGGCTGGTAGTCACCAGCACAGTGTAATTTCCGTCGGAGGTCATCCGGCCCACCATCAGCTGGACCGAGCCGGAGGGCGTGGGCGGGTTGATCTTCCGCACCACTGTGCCGCCGCTCTCCCGGCAGAGCTGCCGCATGGCGCGGGCCGTGGTGTAGGCGGTCTGCTCGTCGGCAGTGTCGGTGGGGCGGGTGCGGTGAAGGTTGCAGTAGGGCAGGGTATCCACCTTGAAGATCTGCCGCAGGGTGGTGTCGGAGATGTCGATGCAGAAGCTGCTCATCCCGCCCAGCTCGAAGATGTCGTCCCGCAGCGCGTTGAAGAAGGTGTTGTTGACGTACAGCCGGCTGCCGAAGGCCCAGTAGGAGAGGGTCTCGCCCTTCCCGATGGCCTCGTCCATCCGGGCCACGATGGCATCAGCCTGCTCGGTGAGCTGCTTCTGGATATGGGTGGTGTAGAGGGGCTCCAGCAGCTGGGTGCTCAGAAACCAGAACAGCCCCACCAGCAAGAGGCAGATGAAGCACAGAAAGCCCATGAGCTGGCCCCGGATGCCGATGGTGCGCCGTGTTTTGCTCGTTTGCCGCATGAAGAGCAGAGCCTCCGCTTAACGCGCCGCGTCGGGGTCGAACTTGTAGCCGATGCCCCAGACAGTGGCGATGTAGCCGCGGCACTTGCCCAGATGGCCGCGCAGCATCTTGACGTGGGTGTCCACGGTGCGGTCCTCGCCGAAGTAGTCGTAGTTCCACACCTTCTGCAGAATTTTTTCGCGGCTGAGGGCGATGCCCTTGTTGGAGGCCAGAAAGACCAGCAGGTCGAACTCCTTGGGCGTGAGGCTCACTTCCTCGCCCGAGACCTTGACGGTGTGGCTGGCCGTGTCGATGGACAGCTCCCCGAAGGTCATGGTGCTGTCGGAAGCCTCGGTGCGGGGCATGGTGCGGTTGAGCACGGCCTTGACACGGGCCACCAGCTCCCGGGGGGAGAAGGGTTTGACCACATAGTCGTCAGCGCCGCCCTCGAGGCCGGCCAGCTTGTCGTACTCCTCGCCGCGGGCCGTCAGGATGATGACGGGGGTGTTGATTCGGCGGGTGCGCATCTCCCGCAGGCAGGTCATGCCGTCCATGAAGGGCATCATCAAATCGAGGATGACCAGATCGTAGCCGCCGCCGGTGAGCAGCGACAGGGCGGCGGAGCCGTCCCCTGCCTCCTCGCAGGTGTAGCCCGAATACTGTAAATTCTCCCGGATGAGCTCCCGGATGCGGGGCTCGTCGTCAACGATAAGAATTTTTGCCATAAGGCATTCCTCCTAAAAGCTTCTATCTCCCAAGCGCCGGAGGCTGCTCAGAGCCAGCCCGGCGGAACTGTATACTGCGTTTAAGTCTATCATACCCTATCAATTAGGAATTTTTGTGAAGTTTGAGTAGATTTTTTGGGAAAACATCCCAGTGGGTGCGCTTCGTGTCTGCTCCGATTATAAGGGGCCGCTTCGGGGGCTGTCAAGCTTGGCCTCATCTTGCGCAGAAAAGCCGAAGTGTGCTATACTACAATGATAAAAGACTTCCCCGAAATCTGACAAATACAAAGGAAAAATTGTTCATGCGCATTGGATTCGTAGAGCTGGTACTGCTCCTCTTCATTGCATCCATCACGGTGGGGCCGAACGTGGCCCTTTTTGTGGACCGGTGGCTCCGCCGCGCCCAGCGCACGTCTGCCGCCGCTGCCCGCCGGAAAGCCCAGCTGGAAGCACAGGCCGCCATCGAGCGGGAAGCCCTGATGACCCGCTTCCGGGTGGCCAGCAACATCTTTGCCCTGCTGATGCTGGCGGCGCTGGCGTACGGCCTGCTGCTGCGGCCCATCGACACGCCGCCGAAAGCCTACACCGCCCCGGATGTGCGGCAGGACACCGGTGCCGCGCAGACGGCCCTCTCCGCCGACAGCAAGGACGGCTGGAAGCCGGGCGGCTATCTGGGCGTGGACTGCGTCCGCACCCGGGACGGCCTTGTCTACGCTGCTGCCTACAACGGTGCGGCCATGAAAAAGCGTCAGAGCGACCTTGTCCGCACCGACGGCGGACACACCGCGGCCATCCTGTCGGTGGAGGGCGAGCTGACCGGCTTTGCCTTCGACGCCGACGGCGACTTGTGGCTGACGGTGGTGACGCCCTCCGGCGGGGCGCTCTGCCGCGCCCGGCATGACAGCTGGGGAACCTCAGTGGAACAGGTGGTGACCCAAATCGACGGCGCACCGCTGGGTGTGCTGTCGGCGGTGGAGACCGGCCCGGACGGGAAGGTCTATTTCGCCGTGTCCACCGAAGCCGCTGCGAAAAACGGGCTGGAAAGCGCTCTCCGCGCCGAGCTCATCGCCCACACCGGCACGGGCTGCGTCTATGTGTATGACCCGTCGGCCCGGACGGTGGAACAGGTGCTGGGCGGCGTGGCCGGTGCAGCTGGTCTGGCCCTCTCGGAGGATGGCCGAACGCTGTACGTCTCCGACCTCGGGGATCGCTGCGTCTGGGCTGTGGACGCCGACGCCCGGGAGCTGACCGCCGGCGGCAAAAACTGCGTGAGCTTCGTGTCCGGCCTGCCGGGATACCCCGGCGCATTGGCGCTGGACGAGGACGGCACTCTCTATATCAGCTACCGCTGGACCCGCAGCGGCTGGCTGGAAAAGCACGCGGACAGCACCCTTCTGCGGGGCATCGCCCTGCGGGCCGGTGAGAACATCCAGAAGAAGCTGTTCAAGCTGCCTGCGGACGCCCCCTGCGCCGAGGCTGTGGACACCGCCGACGGAAGCTGGAAGCAGACATTCTCGGGCAGAGAGCTGGACGGCTGCACGGCGGTGTGCCCGGCGGGAAGCAAAGTGTATTTCGGCGCGGCAGACTCTGCCAGCCTGCTGTCTGCAAGAGTATAAAACGAGGTGTTTTTTATGACGGAAGAGTTCAAAAAGCAAATCGAGACCGAAGCGCGGCAGGCTGTGACGGAGCTGCTGGCCCAGGCAAAGCTGAAAAAGGGCGACGTCTTTGTGGTGGGCTGCTCGTCCAGCGAGATCGTCGGCGGCCACATCGGCAAGGACTCGAGCCTTGAGGCTGCACAGGCTGTCTACGCCGGCGTCGCACCGGTGCTGGCCGAAAACGGCATCTGGCTGGCCGCACAGTGCTGTGAGCACCTCAACCGGGCCATCATTATTGAGCGGGAAGCCGCTGAGAAATACGGCTGGGAGGAAGTCTGCGTCGTGCCGCGTCCCCATGCGGGCGGCAGCTGGGCCACTACCTGCTGGAAGCGGTTCAAAGACCCCACCGCGGTGGAGGAGATCCGCGCCCACGCAGGCATCGACATCGGAGGCACCCTCATCGGAATGCATCTGCGCCGGGTGGCTGTGCCGGTGCGGCTGAGCCTTTCGAAGATCGGCGAGGCCAACATTCTCTGCGCCCGCACCCGCCCGAAGCTCATCGGCGGCGAGCGCGCAAAATATACCGAGGAGGACTGAGCTCTATGGCAGAAAAGAATCTGGAAGAGATGCGGGAGGCGGTGGAGGCCATCCGCGAAAAGATGGCCGCAGCGGCCCGGGAAGCAGGCCGCGACCCCGCCGAAGTGCAGCTCTGCGCGGCCTGCAAGACCCGCACCGCGGACACCGTCGCCGCCAGCGCGGCCCTTGCCATCGATGTGTTTGGCGAGAACCATGTGCAGGAGCTTTGCGCCAACTACGACGCCGGTGCTTACTGCGGCAAGCCCAGTCACTTCATCGGCCATTTGCAGACCAACAAAATCAAGAAGGTGCTGGGCCGCGCAAGCCTCATCCAGAGCGTGGACAGCGAGCATCTGCTGGCCGCCATCGAAAAGGAAGCCGCCAAGGCCGGCATCGTGCAGGACGTCCTGCTGGAAGTGAACATCGGCGGCGAGGAGTCGAAGTCGGGCGTCTCGCCGGAACAGCTCTGGCCCCTGCTGGACGCTGCCGCCGCAGAAGAGCACATCCGGGTCAAGGGTCTGATGGCCATCCCGCCCGTCAACGACGACGACGCCCAGAACCGCCGGTATCTCGCTCAGGTGTACAAGCTGTTCGTGCAGGCCGGGGAGCGGGGGTACCAGAACGTGAAGATGGAGACCCTCTCCATGGGCATGAGCGGCGACTTTGAGAACGCCATCCGGGAGGGGGCCACCCTCGTGCGCATTGGTACGGCTATTTACGGCGAGAGGGATTATTCGAAGAAGTAACCTCTCAGTCTCGCTTCGCTCGACAGCTCCCCTATCGAGGGGAGCCTCTGGC
>OGER01000177.1_pt1 | contig 70842 bp, 64 predicted proteins | sample 1570691 | NCBI WGS metagenome assembly OGER01 (sample SAMEA2582143, study PRJEB24529) | metagenome | biome: Human gut stool | place: China | collected 2011
GAGAGGACGTTTAGACGCAAGAAGGACGCTGAAGAGCTTAGTTGCGGATTTGAGGCTGAAAGCATCTCTTCCGGTGAATCTCCCCGCCTGCCAAACGAAGACAGATAGTGGAAATCAGGGTAATGAAAAAGATGACAATACACATCACTACCATGTAAATCCAAGACGACCGCCTGATCACCGGACACATGAATCCGAAACGGATAACGCATATAAACTGAATCAAGCTGAATCACCTTGGAGTGTAGTGTCTCTTCTTTTGGAAAAGAAGCATATAACATCCTATCTTTTGGAGAATCTGAAGTACATGCAGTAAACGTCAACAGAAAAACGAGAAATGTCAGATAGTATCTCATAGGTCTTAATTAATAATAATATAGTACTTTGGATCCGTCATTGGGACAAACCACTGAACCATATCCGACACACATAGCGGGGGAAGTACCTTCTCCTGTCGCCAATGCCTCTATGTTCATCATTACTAATGATGAAGGATCTTCTCTCTTTTCTCTTATAAATATAGAGACTACAACTACTGTAATAACGACTAATACTGCTAAAATCTTTATTTTCATTTCGCCAATAATTTAATAAATATCAGCAAAGATAAGCGAGCAAATAGAAGCGCACAAATATTCTACGTCAACACTTTTATTGATAACGTCATTTTATTTAATGACGTCTAAATATCAATATATTAAGTTCCAATAAAATAGCAATTGATTTTATCATTAATACGACAAACAAGGTGGTAAATTAAAACTTTTAAAGTAACTTTGCAGCACCAACACAAGATCTGACAATATGAATAAAAGAATATTTTTAGTAATCGGGGTCATCATACTTTTTATTATGATTGCTATAGGTGTTTCAACCTATACAATCATCCACTCTCTTATTCAGAAAGAAAAAGAAACTTTCAGGCCACAAGTCGAAAATGTTCTGAAAGAAGCAGTTATTAACAATACAATTCAGAAGAGCAAATATTTACCTTTAAACGGTTTTAATAACTCACCCAACAAGATAGGCATGTACGAAACTCGTACTTTCTGCTCAAAAGATACCCTGTTTACCTATCAACATAAAATACAGGACATGGATACTGAAATATTCTTCGCACGCCAATTAGGCTTACTTATGATGGACAGTTTACAGAGTACTGACATACAGAACTTAATAGTTGAAAATTTAGACAAAAATGGGATAAAAGGATATATCAATGCCGGTATTATTGTTTCCAAACATTTACAGAGAGAAATATGGAGTCAGCCCCCAAGTAGTATCCCCCACAATGCAGAAATGATTATCTATCGTTTAGAAAATGAAATTGTCAATGTAGATTACATCATGTATATCGACTATAATTTCTCAACTTTGTGGAAGCGAATGCCTAAAACCAATATCTACATCAATTTAATAGTGGAACTGATTCTCATCTACATCATCATTCTGTTTATACGATATCATAGGAAGTATCGAAAAAATACATCAGTACCAGCAGCCGATACAGCAGCGCCTGCACCTCATATCATCGAAACCATACCAGTCGGCAGTAGTGTAGAAACAGAAAAGCAAACTAATTCTACCATAAAAGAAGAGTTATCATTAAAGGATCAATTTGTTTTTGAAAAAGATTTTGTCTTATTCAAAAACCATCCGATCAAAATGCCTAATCAGCAACAAAAAATATTAACTTTTTTCTTAAACAGTCCAAATTACAGAATAAATAAAAGTGATTTAAAGAAAGAATTCTGGCCCCAAAATGCTGATCCAACCAATAATATGACAAGTGCCATCAACAAATTAAAAAGAATTTTGGAAGAAATAGGCAGCAAATATACGATCATAACAGACAAAAAAAACGAAGAATGTTATATATTGGTAGATGACAAAACCACATAAAAACAGGAAGTTAACATTGTAACTTTACGAAGTTAACATCGTAATTGCAAGAAGTTAACTTCGTAAAATTACGATGTTAACTTCTTGTAGACTATCTTATTAATTTCTTCCTCTCCATAAGAACCCTAAAAGCACACAGAATAAAAAATGTGCGAGATACATCACGCACCCCGCACACAGCAACCATTTAAGTATTAAACAATTAAACTAAAAACATATGATAGTACTATATAAAAAAACAAGTCCCAATCCAGTGTTACATCAATGTTAACACCGAGATGAAACTACTCTTAGAATCTTCTCACACATATACTCATTCTCCTGTAGGAGTTTATTAGAGCAACTTTTCAACTCAGACTGCTCCATTTCAAATGCCTTATTTATCGCAATAGATAAATCATATAATGGAAAATACCCTCTATCACTCTGAACAGGTTTTGCAGTAAAACCGGCAACATATTGACTCATAAACGTAGCATCAGTAACTAAACCATTCCAACCATAAGAATCAACAATAATCACAGGCTTATGATTTAAAACAGCTTGAGCAGCGAAAAGTCCATCACTTATGATTAAATCAGCCTTCGAAGCATGCTCCATCACTTCGGAGGTCTGGCATAGCTGCGCTTGGAAAGTTTGTACAACCCGAGTGAAATCACGTAATTTCAAATCGACTACAGACGTAGTACTCCACGTGGAATATCCTTTCAGCAGAGCTAAGACCCTCAATATAGAATGAAACTCATTAACCCAAATCAAAATAGATTTCTTTTCATTATCATTCACATTATTCGTCCATCTGTCACGAGAGGGCAACAAACAAGTATCACCCATTAATTCATTGACTGACAACAAATTGTTTTGCAAATTCATTTCTTTAACACGAACATACTCTTCATCTTTAAAAGTGATAATCAAAGGATAATTTACCCACTCTTGTTCACTTACTTCCGATGTATAGTTCACGTCATACCCCGCACCTTTCAATAAGGAAACCAAGGCTTCCTGATTACCTAATTGCGTATACGTTCTGTCGCATGTTGATAATAAAATTCTCTTCATTATAACAACTATTCTACAATAAACTGTCCATATACATACCCACCAGCTGCATTGGTAAATTCAAGCACATAAGTTCCCGGAGTTAAATCAGCAATAGAGAACGAAGTAACCTGACCGGCAGCTGTTACATCCATAGAAGACGAATAAACTTCTTTTTTAGCATCAGTAATTTCTTTCACTGCAATATCTACATTACCTATAGCCTTTGAGAACTTAATAAATAAGGTAGAACCATCGATATCCGCAGAAATAGGAATAAGTGGATTGATAGAACGATTTCCTTCCTCAATAATTTCTCCATCCAAGATAATAGGTCTACGAAGAACTTCATTTGACATAGCATACATGGATTGTCCAATGAACAATGCCACAATCAATGATAAAATAACACGCAATTTCATATTTTATTTGTTTTGGTTTCGTCAAATATAGCGCATTTGGCTAAGATAGCAAAACAAATCACCCGGACAAATACAACAAGGGTTAATATCACATAAATCACTATATATAAGCAATTTACACAAACAAGCAGAGGCATATACCCGGACAACCAGCATAAAATTGAACTAATATTTCTGCAAGAAATTATCCAAATCATCGGATACTGATAAATTTAATCGTTTTTTCAAACGTCCTTTAGCCTTTGTCACCGACTCAGAAGTCGTTAGAAAAGCGAGTCCCAAAACTTCATGTGTAATGCCAAATTTCAACAAGCAACAAATTTCGATATCATGCTTAGTCAAATTAGGAAATTCCTTTTTAATACGTATAATGAAATCATTGTGTAAAGCATTGGATAGATGAAATAACTTATCCCAATCACCATCCAAAAGTTGTTTTTTATCAGAGGCATTTTCCATGTCCTCTTTCTCTCTCAACATTAGTAGTATACGAAGTCCTTGCATGTAGATAGCATAAAGATCACCATCATCACTATCTGGTATATTCCCCTTCTTCTCAACTAAATGAACAGATAATGTTCTATTCTGATCTTCAAGAACAGACACTTTTCCTTGTAATTCTCCTATCTGATTTCTATAATCTCGTAATGTTTCTTTTTGTAAGTTTCTATAACTATGTATTTGCTCTTGATACATTTCTATCTCGGTAGCATTCTGACGAATCCTTTGGCTAATATCTCTGATTAACTTCTGATTAGTTCGATATTTATAATAAATATATACAATAACCAATATAGCAATAAAGCCTATAAACGAACCGATTAAGAGAATGTTCTTTTTCTCAATACTGGCTTGTAAACTTTCTTTCTGCCATTTTTCACTATCATATTTACTTTGCAAATCAGCCATAGTGTTCCGAGTATCTATATCTTGAGTTAGTAATTGTAATGAATCAGCTATATCTTTATAACCAATGGCTCCTTTAAAATTATTCAATTCTTTTTCCAAATCATATAAACATTCACATGCATCTCTTTTTATAATAAGATTAGAACTTCTAAGACACAATACTAGATATTTCTCTGCATCTTTCAATCTATTCATATATAAATACAGATTTCCCAAAGCCAAATATCCTGAATATAATTTTCCCTGATCTTTTTCTTTTTCTATAAAAGATAAGAAATATTGTTCTGCACCGGCATAATCCTTCGCAGAACGATGAATTACTCCTAATTCTAAAAGTATTGATCCCACAACGGAAGATTTCTTAAGATTTGATATATACAATGCTTTATCATAATAATGGTAAGCACTATCAATTTGATTTTTATATAAAAATCCCCTGCCCAAATTCCTATAAGCATAAATCATATATAAAGAATCTGGTATCGAAGCATAATAATCAAAGGACTCTTTATAATCATTTAGAGCTGTATCAAGCAATTTTTGCCTACGATTTAAGTCTCCAATCTTTTCAGTCACAAGTCCCAGCAACTTAAACTGCTTAGTATTTTGAAGTACATCTTTCGCCTTTAAATAAAATTTCATAGCGTCTTCCACTTTATCAAGACTTTCCATCACTCTTCCATAATAATAGAAAGCTTTTCCTTTGGATACAATATCTTCAGTATAAGATCCATAATAACCAACCGCAAATTTAATGAGGGAATCCGAAGTAAATTTCATGTAATTCTTGTCCATAGCCTGAGTCATTAGCAGGCTATAATCTGCTTGAGCTTTGCCATGAAGGCTTTCAGGAGTTGGGATGTGCTTTAAAATAGTCATAGCACTATCCGGATCAGATTCCATTATTCTCTCAGCTTGAGACAATGATAATACAACTGTATCCGGTGTCGAATGACATGATACAACCAAAAGACCAAATAAAACAACAAAAAGATAACCAAATCGTAAGTGCGTGTTCATTTTCATTAAGTTTTTCGCAAAAATACGGAAAAAACTTAAAGTTTAACGATTTAAAGTTGCATTTTGTTCCATGCGCTGATGCTCTTCAATCAGCTCCATGTTTGATTTCGCTTTTGTAATAAAATCTTTTACTAATTTATTATTTTTAAAAGAATAAGGAGCATCTTTCATGATGTCCTCAATTTGAGGAGTCATAACCGGATAAGGCAAAGTACTGCAAAGCATCATAAATACACTTGGACCTAAAACCGTTTCGTAATTATCGGAAATAAATTTTTTGATAAAACCATTCATATCCTGCATCAACGAATCACCTTCGTGAGTCAGTTGTTCATGAATATCTGCCAAGTCAGCACCATCCATCACCATGCGTGCCTCTTTACGTTGCAACTCTTCTATCTGGATATCTAATGAGTTCTTTTTATCAATAAAAGCATAAAGTGCATTGTTCAAGGAGGTGCCTTTCGCAACCAATTCAGTATTTGTAATTGAAACTTGAATATTACCTTTTTCAATTACCAAAGGCATGATACTCTCGTCGCCAATATAAAGTGTAGCCATCACTACCGAATCCACTTTGCCTTTCATCGAAAACAATCCATGTATCACTTCTGCAGAATCAATATTAAGCCACTCACCGTTCTGAAGCACTTTAATAAAAAGCATCTTACCATCCAGGCTGGTTACAGAAGAGGCGCCTTCAATCTTATACTTACGGCTACAAGAAGTGAAAACAAAAAGCAAAAGTAAAAAAGGCAATACTTTATTCATAGGATACACAACTTTTTCGGTGACAAAGGTACAACGGATTCGTAAGCAAATGAAACATTTTATCAATATTTAAAACTTGTAAGACTCTTTTCTTTAATAATCCTTATAAACATCTATATAAGGACGGATTTTTCATTTACTTTATCTAAATTTGCACTTTCGGAGTTGACAAATAGTCAATGAGTTATTGAATTAGTCAGCCCGTTAACCCGTAAAATTGTAATCGTATAATATAGAAAATGTCTACTACCTACGCACCCTTTGCCAAGCCGCTATACGTAATGCTCAAGCCCGTAGGGGCTGTATGCAACCTTGCATGTGATTATTGTTATTATCTGGAAAAGTCCAGACTTTATCAAGAAAATCCCAAACATGTGATGAGTGATGAATTACTCGAAAAGTTCATCGAACAATACATCAATTCGCAAACTATGCCGCAGGTACTCTTCACCTGGCACGGAGGAGAGACATTGATGCGTCCACTCTCTTTCTATAAGAAAGCGATGGAACTGCAAAAGAAATATGCTCGCGGAAGAAGCATAGACAACTGTATACAGACCAACGGTACCATGCTAACTGACGAGTGGTGCGATTTTTTTCGTGAGAACAATTGGTTGGTAGGAGTTTCGATAGATGGGCCTCAGGAATTTCACGACGAATACCGAAAGAACAAACTTGGAAAGCCATCGTTTGTGAAAGTCATGAATGGTATCAATCTTTTAAAAAAGCATGGAGTAGAATGGAATGCCATGGCGGTAGTGAACGATTTTAATGCAGACTATCCGCTCGACTTTTATCATTTTTTCAAGGAGTTAGATTGCCATTATATTCAGTTTGCCCCAATAGTGGAACGAATTTTTCCCCATAAAGACGGACGCCATCTGGCATCCCTGACACAACGGGAAGATGGAAAAATAGCTGAATTCTCCGTTACTCCTGAACAATGGGGAAACTTTCTCTGTACACTTTTCGACGAGTGGGTGAAAGAAGATGTAGGTAACTATTATATCCAACTTTTCGACTCAACGCTTGCCAACTGGGTAGGAGAACAACCGGGTGTCTGTTCTATGGCAAAAACTTGCGGACATGCCGGTGTAATGGAGTTCAATGGCGATGTATATTCATGTGACCATTTTGTGTTTCCGGAATTCAAATTGGGAAACATTTACAATCAGACTCTGGTAGAAATGATGTACAGCGAACGCCAGACGTCTTTCGGACAAATGAAACAGAATTCACTGCCCACCCAATGCAAGGAATGCGAATTTCTGTTTGCCTGCAATGGCGAATGCCCTAAGAATCGCTTCAGCCGCACAGCAAACGGCGAACCGGGGCTCAACTACCTGTGCAAAGGATATCATCAGTTCTTCAAACATGTGGCTCCTTACATGGACTTTATGAAAAATGAACTAATAAACCAACGTCCGCCCGCTAATGTGATGGACGCTATCAAAGGAAACAAATTGATCATAGATTAAAATAGAAAAGCAACAAATCATACTAATTTTTTAATAAACTAATGAACAGACTCAAACTTTACTTACTGACGCTGACTGCGTTGGTCGTTTGTTCCGCAAAGGCGGACGAGGGTATGTGGTTACTGCAACTGATGCAGGAACAACACTCTATCGATATGATGAAAAAACAGGGACTGAAACTTGAAGCCCAAGACCTGTATAATCCGAACGGAGTTTCACTGAAAGATGCTGTAGGTATCTTCGGTGGGGGATGTACCGGAGAAATCATTTCACCGGAAGGATTGATATTAACTAACCATCACTGCGGATACGCTTCTATCCAACAACATAGTTCTGTTGAACACGATTATCTGACAGATGGCTTTTGGGCAACCTCAAGAGACAAAGAGCTGCCTACACCGGGGTTAAAGTTTACATTTATCGAACGTATAGAAGACATCACTAATATCGTAAATGCCAAAATCGCTGCAAAAGAAATCACCGAGACAGAATCATTCAGCAGTGCTTTTCTCAATAAACTGGCCAAGGAATTGTTCGAAAAGAGTGACCTGAAAGGAAAAAAAGGAATCGTTCCGCAAGCATTGCCTTTCTATGCCGGAAACAAATTCTACATGTTTTATAAGAAAGTATATCCGGATGTACGCATGGTTGCCGCCCCGCCTTCATCAATCGGCAAGTTCGGCGGAGAAACCGACAACTGGATGTGGCCACGCCATACCGGTGACTTCTCAATGTTCAGAATCTACGCCGATGCCAACGGAGAACCGACAGAATACAATGCTTCCAATGTACCCTTGAAAACTAAAAAGCACCTGAACATTTCTATCAAAGGGCTGAAAGAGGGAGATTATGCAATGATTATGGGATTCCCGGGAAGTACCAGCCGTTACCTCACTGTATCGGAAGTGAAAGAGCGTATGGAAGCAAGCAATGCTCCCCGTATCCGCATCCGCGGCACCCGTCAGGACGTACTGAAAGAAGCCATGAATGCCAGCGACAAAGTACGTATTCAATATGCCAACAAATATGCAGGTTCCAGCAATTATTGGAAAAATTCTATCGGTATGAACAAAGCCATTATCGATAATAATGTTTTAGGCACGAAAGCAGACCAGGAAGCAAAATTTGCACAATTCGCCAAAGAAAAAAATAACACTGACTATATGCAGGTTGTATCTAAGATCAATGAAGCCGTATCAAAAACCTCTCCGATCAAATATCAGCAGACCTGCCTGACCGAAACATTCTTCGGCGGTATTGAATTTGGCAGTCCTTATCTGGTGATGGATAAACTGAAAGAAGCGTTAGAGCAGAAAAACGACTCTAATATTCAGGCTAACATCAAGGTATTAAAAGAGGTGTTTGACAACATCCATAATAAAGATTACGACCACGAAGTAGATCGTAAAGTAGCCAAAGCTTTGCTACCACTTTATGCAGAGATGGTTCCTGCCGGACAGCGTCCCGCTATCTACGAGGTGATTGAAAAAGAATATAAAGGAGACTACAATGCATACGTGGATGCAATGTATGATACTTCAATTTTAGCAAATCAGTCTAATTTTGATAAGTTTATCAAAAAGCCAACTGTAAAGGCAATCGAAAAAGATATAGCCACACAATACTCACGTGCTAAATTTGATAAATATACCGACCTGGCTGCACAGATGGGCAAACTGCCGGAAGAACTGGCTTTATTACATAAAACATATATCCGTGGATTGGGTGAAATGAAATTGCCTACACCATCTTATCCCGATGCAAATTTCACAATCCGACTGACTTACGGAAATGTGAAGCCATATAGCCCCAAAGACGGTGTATATTATAAATATTACACAACAACCGATGGAATCCTTGAAAAAGAGAACCCGGAAGACCGTGAGTTCGTGGTCCCGGCCAAACTGAAAGAGCTGATTGAGAAAAAGGACTTCGGACGCTACGCATTACCGAATGGTGAAATGCCTGTTTGCTTCCTGTCTACTAACGATATTACCGGCGGTAACTCCGGAAGTCCGGTATTGAATGAAAATGGAGAACTGATTGGCTGTGCGTTTGATGGTAACTGGGAGTCACTGAGTGGCGACATCAATTTCGATAACAACCTGCAACGCTGTATCAATCTGGATATTCGCTATGTACTATTTATCCTTGAAAAACTGGGAGGATGCGGACATTTGATTAACGAAATGACGATTGTTGAATAATGATGAAAAAGCAATTATTATCTACTACGTTCGCACTGATGGCACTGACCATCAGTGCCGACGAAGGAATGTGGATGCTTACTGACCTGAAAGCGCAGAATGAAGCTGCCATGATGGACCTTGGATTACAAATCCCCATTGAAGAGGTTTACAATCCGGACGGAATAGCTTTAAAAGATGCTGTTGTGCATTTTGGAGGCGGATGTACCGGTGAAATTATCTCAGCGGAAGGATTGGTACTGACCAACCACCATTGCGGATATGGGGCGATCCAGCAACACAGCAGTGTAGATCATGACTATCTGACAGACGGATTCTGGGCAATGAGCCGAAACGAAGAGTTACCATGCAAAGGACTGACAGTAACCTTTATCGACCGTATTCTCGACGTAACGGACTATGTAAATGAACAGCTCAAAAAAGATGATGATCCTAACGGAGTCAATTATTTGTCTCCCAAATATCTGGCAACGGTTGCCGACCGTTTCGCAAAGGCGGAAAAAATCCAAATCACACCGGCAACACGCCTGGAACTGAAACCGTTTTATGGCGGTAACAAGTACTATCTGTTTGTAAAGACCGTCTACAGTGACATCCGCATGGTAGGTGCTCCTCCCTCCTCTATTGGCAAATTCGGAGCTGACACAGATAACTGGATGTGGCCGCGTCACACAGGAGACTTCTCTTTATTCCGCATTTACGCAGACCCAAGTGGCCAGCCGGCAGAATATTCTAAAGACAACGTGCCCCTACAAGTAAAAAAACACCTGACAATTAGTTTGGCAGGAGTAAAAGAGGGTGACTTCACCTTCGTTATGGGATTTCCCGGACGTAACTGGCGCTACATGATTGCCGACGAAGTAAAAGAACGGATGCAAACCACTAACTTCATGCGCCATCATGTACGCGAAGCAAGACAAGCTGTACTGATGGAACAAATGCTGAAAGATCCTGCGGTGCGCATACATTACGCAAGCAAATATGCCTCTTCAGCTAATTACTGGAAAAATGCCATTGGCATGAACGAAGGGCTTGTTCGCCTAAAAGTGTTGGATACCAAAGAAAAGCAACAAGAACAGTTATTGGCAATGGGACGTGAGAAGAAAGATGATTCTTACCAGAAGGCCTTCGACGAAATACGTTCGATTGTAGCTCACCGCCATGATGCGATGTATCATCAACAAGCTATTAACGAAGCATTGGTAACTGCACTTGATTTTATGAAAATCCCTTCAACCGACGGATTGAAAAAAGCGCTTGAAAGTAAAAATGCTTCAAAAATTAAAGAAGAAACCGATAAACTGAAAATTGCAGCAGATAAATATTTTGCATCTGTCCCTTTCCCGGAAGTAGAACAAATCGTAGGCAAAAAAATGCTCGAAACCTATGCCGGATATATTCCGGAAGATCAACAGATAGGTATTTTCAAAGTAATAAACAGCCGTTTCAAAGGAGATAAGAATGCCTTTATCGATGCTTGCTTCAAGTATTCAATCTTCGGGTCGAAAGAAAACTTCGACAAGTTTATCGCTCGTCCTACCCTGAACAAACTCGATAAGGACTGGATGGTTCTCTTCAAATACTCCATCACAGACGGATTGCTGCAAACAGCTCTCGCAATGAAAGATGCCAATAAAAACTATGATGCCGCCCACAAAGTATGGGTGAAAGGTATGATGGACATGCACCAGGCCGCCGGCACACCTATCTATCCGGATGCAAACTCGACTCTCAGATTGACTTATGGTCAGATATTGCCGTACGAACCTGCTGACGGAACAGTATACAACTACTATACGACTCTGAAAGGTGTGATGCAGAAAGAAGATCCTGGCAATTGGGAGTTTGTAGTACCCACCAAACTGAAACAACTATATCAGGCGAAAGACTTCGGACGCTACGCTATGAAAAACGGAGAAATGCCAGTATGTTTCATTGTCAATACAGACAACACAGGAGGAAACTCCGGAAGTCCGGTATTCAATGGAAAAGGTCAACTGATTGGTACCGGATTCGACCGTAATTATGAAGGTTTGACAGGAGATATTGCTTTCCGTCCTTCTTCACAACGTGCAGCAGTGGTTGACATCCGCTATACTCTATTTATTATTGATAAATATGCAGGCGCTTCACATATCATCAAAGAACTCGATATTGTGGAATAATATAAAAAGAGAGTGCACTTCGCTTAAAGTGTACTCTCTTTCTTTAAAATATCAATGGAAGTATTTCTCAATAAAATTCTTCACTCCCACTGATTACCTGATAGCTTCAGACAAAATCTTCTACCAAATACATCTCTTCAACCATATCTTCCATGGTTTGTTCCAGATTTATTACCGCTTCTTCAGGTGAATCACCATACGCATTACACTGCATACTTACAGTAAGCCAGGCATAATAACCTCCATCGGATGTACGTTCAAGCACATAATCAGTTTTATTCAATTTCATATCGGAAAATAATTAGTTAATGTAGGTACAGTAATGACCGACTGCTGGTCGATAAGTCGTTCGAGTTCTCCTATAATCTGCCGCTCACTACTACGGGCCCAACGAATAAACTCTTTGTTGGGAACATACGTCCCGGCAAAACGTAGCAACGACTCCAAATCAAAAGATTCGCCAATAATTCCGGCACCGGACCGGTAAGCATCATAGGCATTGCAATCCTGTTCGATATGGGCAGGTACCATCAGTACAGGTTTTCCCAAATACATTGCCTCACAAATAGATTCAAAACCGGCCGTACTGGCATATGCTCTGCAACCGGCCATTCGGTTGAGGAATTTCACATCATCAATCTGATGGAAACTTAGGGTAGCATCTACCTTGATTACCTCGTCAACATCCTGTTTATCCCAGAAAAAATGCATAGGTACTTCAGGATGTAAGACATGAAAGGCTTCTACACTATCTGCAAAACCGGAATTAACCATATATCCGTGAATATAATTGCCTTGTTCCGGTTGGATGGCAGCCACTTCCCTACGAAGCAGAGGAGGAACGACGGTTATACCTTCTGCCCGGTCCGGATTCATCTTATGGAAAGAAAGCGCTAACCGCCTATTGGCACGCAGACTCGTCAAACGTGTAAAAAAGCGAAGTATGGAAAGTTGGATCATAGATTTCCGTGGAAACTCAAAGTTTTTATGCAAGAACAGATATTGATGCCCGACGCAGACATAAGGAACAGAGGGACGGAAGAGTGCGTAGGTAAGTCCAGTCAGAAGTTCGTAGAAGTTGATCACGACTTCCGCCCCTGTTTCCTTAATACGCTGATCGATATAACACATGCTGCGAAAGTATTCCGGTGTACGTATCAGGTTATAAACAAAACTCTTTTTCAGATTAGCCCGCTTATTTTCAGTGGTAGGCAAAAAATTCGGACTGGTGAAGCGCTTTACGGGTGCCTGAATACTTCGGTTAAAGAAACCGGGTAAAGTACGTGATGAACTTTTCCCGACAAGTACTTCCACTACTTCGTGTCCATTACGCAACAACATATCTTCCAGAGTAATGGCTTGGGTAAAATGTCCCCTCCCCTCTCCTTGAACGATAAACAAAAATTTCATGATGCTTTAGTTATTGGTGTAGTTTTTTTCTCTTTGTTATTATTTTCTTTCAATAGTTCACTATCAAAATAACGGATAGTCCAGTTTCCTTCTTCATCTTCTGTCAAAGCCGAAAGTGTTTCTACCCAGTCACCCGAATTAAGATAATGAATACCATCACAATAAGTATTGGCAGGGTGATGAATATGCCCGCATATCACCCCATCACACCTTTTAACTTTTGCCAGTCCTACAAGCTCTTTTTCAAAATCAGAAATATAAGAAACAGCGGTCTTCACTTTATTCTTGATAGATTGAGAAAGAGAATAATAAGGCTTACCCTGCTTCATTCTGCGGGCGTTATAAACTTTATTCAACCACAACAGAAAAGTATATCCAGTGTCTCCCAGTTTCGCCAACCACTTCATTTGGGTGGTCACTGTATCGAAAATATCTCCATGGGTCACATAATAACGTTTGCCATGACTCTCATAGATGCAGTCTTTCACAATTTGGACATTATAAAAGTTCAAAGGTGCCAGATTATCCAGAAAGTCATCATGATTGCCACGAACATAAATCACCTGTGTTCCGAAATTCTCCATCATTTTCATAATCACTTTAAAGAAGTCCGTATGTTTAGCTTTCCATTTTCCCAAACCGCTTTTCTGTAAATGCCATCCATCGATGATATCACCATTCAGGATCAGGCGGTCACAATTAATCGATTTCAAAAAGTGAGTAACCTCTTCTGTTTTAGAATGCTGTGTTCCCAGATGAATATCCGAAAGAACTACTGTGGGATAATACGTGCGTAAATGCATAACTTTTTGTTTTTTCGTTACGCAAAGATCCTGTTTTCAGATTACAGGAGGATGAATGCAAGGTTACTATATGATGAACAAAATCGGGGTTTCTCTGTTATTATAATAAAACAAATAGCTATATTTGCCCTGTCTAAACGAGGGCTTATATTTATCAAAAGAAAGGAAAAAATTATGGAAAAATTCGAAGATTTAATACAGTCACAAAGTCCCGTTTTAGTAGATTTTTTTGCAGAATGGTGTGGACCTTGCAAAGCAATGAAACCGATTCTTGAAGATTTGAAACAACAGATAGGAGAAAAAGCCCGCATTGTAAAAATAGATGTGGATACCCATGAGGACTTGGCGGTAAAATACAGAATCCAGGCAGTGCCTACTTTCATCCTTTTCAAAACGGGAGAAGCAGTCTGGAGACATTCCGGTATGATCCAAGGTAGCGAACTGAAAGGAGTTATTGAACAATACACAATAAAAGACAAAGAATGAAGAAAGTATTATCATTAGTAGCTTTGGCCATGATCAGCACCATTATGTTTGCTGTAAACGATGGAGCCAAGACAAATCAAAACAAAAAGGAAGCAAAAAGCGGTGAAGTCATTGTGATGAATAAAGAGATGTTTATCAACGATGTGTTTGATTACCAAAACTCAAAAGAGTGGAAATACAAAGGTGATAAACCAGCTATCATCGACTTATATGCCGATTGGTGTGGTCCTTGCCGCATGACAGCCCCTATCATGAAATCGCTCGCTAAAGAGTATGACGGGAAGATCGTGATATATAAAGTGAATGTAGATAAAGAAAAAGAATTGGCTGCCCTGTTCAATGCAACAAGCATTCCTCTTTTTGTATTTATTCCCATGGAAGGCGAACCTCAATTGTTCCGTGGAGCAGCAGATAAAGCCACTTATAAAAAAGCAATAGACGAATTTTTGCTGAAACAGAAATAAAGTTTTAATAAAAAACATGATAAAAGGGTATGGTGCCGTCTTTGGCAAACCATACCCTTTTATCAATTACTTAAAGTATCCAACCGGATGATTCATCATCGGAATCTGACCATCTTTCAATTTCAAGGCACTTCTGAGCTGGGTTGTATCCATTGTTGCGCGTGGAACCGTAGCCAGTCGCGCTGCGGAACAAAATAATGAAATATTCTGAGAAACAATCCCTACATCCATAGCTCCTGTCATTTGAGTGCGATTATTTTTCACATCTCCCAATTTTGATAAATCACTGACCAGTACCAATGATAGCGGAGCACTATTGACAAAAGCCTGTCCCCCTGCAACTGCCGAACGATAATCGCCCTCAGAAATCAAGTTAAGCTTATGTCCTTTAGCATCATACAAATAAGTACCTTGCGGAAGGACTACGTAGATATCAACATCTTGACGATTCATGGCCGACGGAGCAGTGCGCTTGCCCTCTGCCGGACGACTAATTCCATTGGCGGCCCACAACAGGTCGGATAAATCGGTGTTGCTCAGAGCTTGGGAAGCATATTCACGGACAGAATGGCGCTCGGATAACGCTTTCATTAACTGTCCGCTACGATTTATATTGGGCTTGGGCAGCTGAATCACCTGATCGGCAGCATAAATTGTCATTGACAAAAGAAGAAAACACACTAAAGACTGTAGTTTTTTCATAATCCTTTTTCTTTTAAGTGAAATACAAATATAAAAAAATCATCAGTTAACGGCCCCATTTCAAAAGAAAGTTTAACAAAAAAGGCCTGTATCCGTATAGATACAAGCCTTTTTCTATAATCATCTATATGATTTATTTCTTACCGAAATAACGGTTATAAAGTCCTTCAAAACCTTTACCGTGACGAGCTTCGTCTTTACACATTTCGTGCACTGTATCATGGATAGCATCCAAATTCAAAGCTTTAGCACGTGTAGCAATGCGCTTTTTATCTTCGCAAGCACCGGCTTCAGCATTCATTCTCTTTTCAAGGTTTGTCTTAGTATCCCATACGCAATCTCCCAGCAGTTCGGCAAACTTAGAAGCATGCTCAGCTTCTTCCCAAGCGTAACGTTTGAAAGCCTCAGCTACTTCAGGATAGCCTTCACGGTCAGCCTGACGGCTCATAGCCAGATACATACCAACTTCAGTACATTCGCCCATGAAGTGATTGTTCAAGTCTTTGATCATTTCTTCGTCACAACCCTTAGCCACACCGATTACGTGCTCGTCAACAAAAGTGAGTGCACCACCTTCTTCTTCAACAACTTCTACGAATTTGCTTGCAGGAGCTTTACACAAAGGACATTTCTCAGGAGCTGCGTCACCTTCATAAACATAACCGCAGACAGTACATCTAAACTTTTTCATTTCGTCTTAATTTTAAATTAATTAGTCAATACGTATATCATTTAAACAATTCTTACAAATACCTTTATAATAGTAATGCATTTCACTTACTTCATGTCCATTCATTTGAAGTCCTTCTACTTGTTTCATTTCAACCTGGCACTTCAAATCATAAATACGTCCACAACGTTTACACAAAAAATGAGCGTGTTGTGAAGTATCTCCGTCAAAATTGGTATTCCGTTCGTCGATAGTAAGCATTTGTGCCGCTCCCTGTTCCGAAAACAGTCTAAGAGTATTATAAACCGTTGTCTTCGAAAGTGTTGGCATAGAGGGAGATAATGCAGTGTATATTTCATCAGCCGACGGATGTGTCCTATGTTCCATCAAATAGTTCATGATAGCAATACGCTGCATGGACGGTTTAATGTTATGCTCTAATAATCGGTTGTATGATTCCATCTTCTTCCTCTTTTACAAAATTGTATTCATTACAATTTTAAATCTGATGCAAAGATAAAGAGTTCTTTTATTTTCGCAAACAAAATACGGATATTTTTTTGATAAAATAGAAAAACGGCATACAAAATGACTTTTGCATGCCGTTTCTTATGACAATAATATGTACGTATTAAACTCCTTTGGGATTTTCACCATATTGGTTGCTGCCCGGCTGTCCATCCTGGATAGTCAGGAAGAGATACCAAAGGCTACCGATTACCGGCACAAAAGTGATAAACAACCACCATCCACTTTTACCGATATCGTGCATACGACGCACGCTAACAGCAATCATAGGCAGGAGCATAGCCAGATAATAAAGCCCTACAAATACACAAACTGTACCTAAAATGCCATCAATAATACCTGCAACAATAGCGAAAATAGCCATAAACAAGACAAACATCCAGTATTCACGTCTTCTGGCTCTTCCGTCAAAGTCTTTCCACTTCTTCAAAACATCAATGTACTCTTTCATTTTTCTAATTCTTTTAATAGTTAATAATTGTTGGTATTTTGTGTTTATTTCAATAAACCGCTGCAAATATAATAACTATTATTTGTATTTTTTATATTTTCTGCGTTTATTTTTAGCAAAAAATAAAAGGGGAAGATTGTTTCTTCCCCTATAGTACAATGTAAAAGCCCTGTATAAGCCAATCTACAATCCTCTGTTCCGTAACAAAGGTTCTATACCCGGTTCCTTTCCGCGAAAGTTCTTATACATATTCATAGCATCGTCAATTCCTCCCGGAGTGAGAATATAGCGACGGAATCTGGATGCTACTTCCTGATTAAAAAGATCTCCAGTCTCCCTATAGGCTTCAAAAGCATCACTATCAAGCACTTCAGCCCAAATATAGCTATAATAACCAGCCGTATATCCACTATTCATAATATGGTTAAAATAAGTAGTACGATAACGGGGAGGTATCTGATTCGGCAACCCTCGTTCTTTAAGTACAGTTGTTTCAAATTTAACGATATCCATATCTCCGGGAATTTCTTTGAGCACATGATAATCCATATCAAGCAAAGAAGCAGCAAGATATTCGGTCGTAGCAAATCCTTGTCCATACTTGCCACTCTTATCAAGTTTTTCAATCAAAGCAGAAGGAATCACCTCACCGGTCTGGTAATGTTTTGCATATACCTTCAGTACTTCCGGCTCAAATACCCAATGTTCCATAACTTGGGACGGTAGCTCTACAAAATCGCGCGGCACTCCGGATACTCCATAAAAACGTACATCTTTAAACAAATTGTGCAATGCATGCCCAAACTCGTGGAATAAAGTGCTGGCTTCATCTGCACTGAGCAAAGCAGGCTGACCCGAAGAGGGTTTGGTGAAGTTGCACACAATTGTTACTACCGGTGCCAAACGTTTGCCGTCACGATAGGTTTGAGAGCGGTAAGTCCCGCACCATGCACCTGCTCGCTTGCTTGAACGGGGAAAGAAATCCATATAAAGCACCCCCAGATGACTACCGTCCTTATCTTTGCACTCGAAAGCCTGTGCTTCTTCATGCGGTTTTGGTATGTCATTTATTTCGGAAAAAGTGATACCATAAAGTTTATTAGCCACATAGAAGGCGCCGTCACGAACATTATTCAATTCAAGATAGGGACGTATTTCATTTTCGTCCAGACTGAACTTTGCTTTCTTTGCTTTCTCAAAATAGTAGCGCCAGTCCCATCCTTCAGGGGTGAAGTTAGCTCCTTCTTTTTTAATTTCAGCCTGAATGTCAACTAACTCTTCCTTAGCTTTCGCAACTGCAGGAGTCCAGATCTGATTCAGTAAACGATACACATTCTCCTCGTTCTTCGCCATACGGTCTTCCAAAACATAAGAAGCATAATCGGCATATCCCATCAGTTTAGCTTTCTCCAGACGTAAAGTAACCAATTTCTTCACAATTTCATTATTGTCTGTCTCGTTACCATTATTGCCACGATTGATGTATCCCTTAAATATCTTTTCACGCAACTCACGATTATCTGCATATTGCAAAAAAGGCATCACACTCGGATTGTGTAAAGTAAAAAGCCACTCTCCTTCCAGCCCCTCTGACTTAGCTGCTTCGGCTGCAGATGCCACGAGACTTTCCGGCAATCCGGCAAGGTCCTCTTCCTTATCTATAACCAACCGGAAGGCATTGGTTTCTTTCAGCAGATTCTGCCCAAAAGTCAACTGCAACATTGAAATCTCGCTATTCAACTGGCGCAACTTTGCCTGGTCAACAGAATCGAGATTAGCACCTCCACGAACAAATTTCTTGTAAGTCTCTTCCAGTAATTTATTCTGTTCTTTATCTAAACCCAATTGCTCGCGTCGTTCATAAACCTCTTTCACACGAGCAAACAGAGCAGGGTTCAGACTAATATCATCACGGTGTGCCGAAAGCAATGGGGTAAGCTCTTTGTTTAGGGTCTGCATTTCATCGTTCGTATTACAACTGTTCAACCCATAAAATACTGTATTCACCTTATTTAATAACTCTCCACTCTGATCGAATGCAGCAATAGTATTATCAAAATCCGGAACCGAACGTTGATTTACAATAGCATCGATTTCTTTTTTCTGCTCTTCCATCCCTTTCAGGAAAGCCTCTTTGTAATGCTCTACTTTGATCCGGTCGAACGGTGGAACACCAAAAGGAGTTGAATACTCAGCCAGAAAAGGGTTTCCGGCATCGGTGGCTGCTTTCTGTGCACTTGTGCCGCAAGCAGTCATCACGGCAGCCATTCCGGCAGCCATAAGCATCTTCTTCATGTTTTTGTGCGATTTAATATTATAATGTATCAATTCAAATTTGACAAAAATACAAAGATTCGATTTAAATGCCTACTTTTGCCGGTAGAAATGATAAACCCTGATAGAAAATGAACTACGGATTCGTAAAAGTTGCGGCGGCTGTTCCCCGCGTAAAGGTTGCAGATTGCAAATTTAATTCAGAAAGACTGGAGGGTCTTATTGCCATTGCCGAAGGCAAAGGGGTGCAGATCCTTACTTTTCCCGAAATGTGTATTACCGGATATACCTGCGGAGATTTGTTCGCCCAGCAACTTCTGCTTGAACAAGCAGAAATGGCGTTAATGCAGATTCTGAACAATACCCGCCAGTTGGACATCATTTCTATATTGGGTATGCCGGTAGTAGTCAATTCCACGATTATCAATGCCGCAGTCGCTATCCAGAAAGGCAAAATACTGGGAGTAGTACCTAAAACCTATCTACCTAATTATAAAGAGTTTTATGAACAGCGTTGGTTTACATCTGCTTTGCAGGTCTCGGAAACCAGTGTACGTTTGTGTGGACAAATTGTTCCGATGGGCAACAACCTGTTGTTTGAAACAGCAGAAACAACTTTTGGAATAGAAATATGCGAAGACCTTTGGTCTACGGTTCCTCCAAGTTCTTCACTGGCGCTGCAAGGGGCTGAAATCATTTTTAATCTTTCTGCCGACGATGAAGGGATCGGCAAGCATAGCTATCTTTGTTCTCTGATCAGCCAGCAATCCGCACGGTGCCTCTCCGGTTATGTTTTTTCATCCAGTGGTTTCGGCGAATCAACGACGGATGTGGTTTTTGCAGGAAACGGACTCATATACGAAAACGGTGGCCTGCTTGCACGAAGTGAACGGTTCTGCCTGGAAGAGCAATTAGTTATCAGCGAAATAGATGTAGAATGTATCCGTGCCGAACGCCGTATTAATACAACTTTTGCTGCCAACAAAGCCAATTGCCCGGGTAAAGAAGCAATCAGAGTCTCTACGGAATATACCAACAGTAAAGATCTGAATCTTACCCGTACATTCAACCCACACCCTTTTGTTCCACAAGGAGCTGAACTCAACAATCGTTGCGAAGAAATCTTCTCCATACAGGTCGCCGGACTGGCACAACGCTTAGTACACACAGGAGCCAAAACAGCTGTAGTGGGAATTTCCGGAGGGCTCGACTCTACACTGGCATTATTAGTATGCGTCAAAACATTCGACAAGCTGGGATTATCCCGTAAAGACATTTTAGGTATAACCATGCCGGGGTTCGGAACGACCGACCGCACTTATCATAACGCCATCGCTTTGATGAACTCGTTAGGGATTTCGATTCGCGAAATCAGTATTAGGGAAGCATGTATCCAGCACTTCAAAGACATCGGACATGACCTCAACGTACATGATGTAACATACGAAAACTCACAAGCGCGCGAACGCACGCAAATCCTGATGGATGTAGCCAACCAAATCTGTGGATTAGTAATCGGGACGGGTGATCTCTCTGAACTTGCATTGGGATGGGCCACATACAACGGTGACCACATGTCGATGTATGGCGTCAATGCAAGCATACCCAAGACACTGGTACAACATCTTGTACAATGGGTAGCTGAAAATGAAGTCGACGGGGAATCTAAAATAACCCTGCTGGACATTGTAGACACTCCTATCAGTCCTGAACTGATACCGGCAGATGAGAATGGAGAAATCAAACAAAAAACGGAAGATCTGGTAGGTCCTTATGAACTCCACGACTTTTTCCTGTACTATTTCCTGCGATTCGGCTTCCGCCCGTCGAAAATATACTTTCTGGCACAAACCGTATTCAACGGAATATACGATGCTGAAACCATAAAAAAATGGCTGCAAACCTTTTTCCGCCGGTTCTTCAATCAACAATTCAAACGTTCGTGTCTGCCCGATGGTCCAAAGGTAGGAAGTGTCTCCATCAGTCCGAGAGGTGACTGGCGTATGCCAAGCGATGCCAGTTCGGCTGCATGGTTGAAAGAAGTATCCGAATTGTAACAATGACGATACCTCTTTTTAATATGATGTCGCGACCTTTGCAACGTCATATTAAAAAGAGGTAAAGTTATGAAAAGACAATTTATTTTAGCATTTGTACTATTTGTATCCAGTATTGCCCTGAACGCTGCAAATTCAGTGCCGGATGATGACAAATCCGACAACAAGAATAAAGCGGAAGTAAGCTCAGTCGTAAAAACAACATGGGAGTTCTATTCTGCCATTAAACAGCCATCGGCAGAAGCACTGGCCAATGTAACTAATTACAAATTCGGACAAGAAGCCGGTTATCTCTATAACCAGTTCATGAATATCTATGTGGTAAGGGAAGAAGTAGTTCCGGGTGATCCTACCCGTCGTACCGTCATTCGGAAACCTACTATCTACAATGCCGTACGTTCTATCGAAAAACAACTGAACAGAGAACTCAAAAGTAACAAAATGGGGCAGGAACAAGTAACTGCCGAATTTACAAATGTACTCAAAATAGCCATCTCTGCTTTCGACTCTGAAACCGAATCATTCGAAGACGCTTTACAACAAAATCGCAAAAATGCAGCCGCCCTTCTTTCCGTTTTCCAAAACGTAAAACTAACCGATATTTAAACTTTTTCAATAGGTAAACTTATACTTGTAGCAAGCCTCGGACAATGGTAAATCTCTTGTCCCGGCATCTGCTATGCCCAAACACTAAATTAGTACATAACTTATGAACAGTAAATTTTATCTGTTTCTTTGTTGTATGTTTTTGTGCACATCACTTGCTTTTGCACAGACAATCAAAGTAACAGGAACAGTAACAGACAAAATGGGACCGGTAATCGGTGCCACAATCATGGTAAAAAACTCAACGAACGGTACGGTCACCGACATAGACGGACGTTACCGTCTCGAGGCCTCCATAGGTGATATCCTGACTTTCTCTTTCGTCGGATACAATACGGTAGAAAAAGAAGTGAAAAGCAATAATCCTATGATCAACGTTGAACTGACAGACGATGTACAGGCTATAGATGAAGTAGTAGTAACTGCTATCGGTATCAAACAACAAAAGAAAAAGATCGGTTACACCACCCAGCAAATCAACAGTGACGTGTTGAATGCAACTCCCAGCCTGAATGTCGGTTCTGCACTTTCCGGGCAAGTAGCCGGCTTATTGGTAGCCAATCCGACCGGTATTTTTCAGGCACCAAGTTTCAAATTACGTGGTAATACTCCTTTGATTGTATTAGACGGTGTTCCGGTAGAAACGGACTTTTTCGATATATCGAGTGAGAACATCGAAAGTGTCAACGTGTTGAAAGGTACAGCAGCTTCGGCGTTATATGGTTCACGCGGAAAAAACGGAGCTATCTTAATTACCAGCAAAACAGCCAAGAAAGAAGGGTTGGAAATCAACTTTTCCACCAACAATATGATTACTGCCGGTTTTGCCGTATTACCCGAAACACAGCATCAATATGGTAGTGGTTCGAACGGCAAATACGAATTTTGGGACGGTGCCGACGGTGGTATCTCAGATGGTGATATGACATGGGGTCCCAAACTAAACGTCGGGACCAAAGTAGCCCAATGGAATAGCCCCATCCGAGACAAAGTGACCGGGAAAGAAATTCCTTGGTGGGGAGATGTGAAAGGGACTCAATATGATGACAAATCACGCTACGAACGAGTTCCTATCGACTGGGTATCTCATGATAACCTGAAAGACTTCCTGCAAACAGGATTAGTAACCAACAACAACATCTCTATCGCCTATAAAGGAGAGAAAGCACGCTACTTTGTAACCGGACAGTATGCTTATCAAAAAGGACAGGTACCCTCTACACAAATGCACAGCGGAGGGGTCAACTTCAACTCCACTTTCGATCTTGCTCAAAACCTGCAACTTGACGCCAATCTGGCGTATAACAAGGTGGTTTCTCCAAGCTATCCACGCTATGGATACGGACCTAAAAACCATATGTACACCATTGTTGTATGGATGGGAGACGATGTGAACGGTAAAGAACTCCGTAAACATAAATATGTTCCGGGACAGGAGGGATATCGCCAGGCCAGCTATAACTACGCATGGTACAACAACCCTTATTTTGCCGCCGAAGAGCTTCAGCAGTCGGAAAACCGTGATGTAGTGAACGGTCAGCTACGTCTCAATTATCAACTCCTGCCCAACCTGAACATTCAGGGACGCGCAGCCTTACGTCAGAAGACAATTCTACAGGAAATGAAAGTTCCCAAAACTTACATGAACTATGGTGACTCACGTGAAGGCGACTACAAAGTCTGGAATGACCACCAGACCAATGTGGATGCTGATATACTGGCTACCTATACACAAGATCTTACTCCCGATATTCTTTTTACACTGAATGCGGGTAGCTCTGTATTTTACCGAAATTACCGTCAAGAGTACCAGTCTACCGACGGTTTGATCGTTCCTTTCGTATACAGTATCAAAAACACCCAAGGACCATCCATTACCGATGCCAACCGGAACGAGAAATCCATCCGCAGTATTTATGGCTCTGTCAACCTCGACCTTTATAAATATGCTTACCTGACCCTGACGGGACGTAATGACTGGTCATCCACTCTCGCAAAAGGCAGCAATTCTTACTTTTATCCTTCCGTAGCAATCAGTACAATGGTGTCTGAATATGTCAAACTACCTACATTCATGGATTATCTTAAAATGTATGGCTCATGGGCAGTCGTTTCTACCGACTTGTCTCCATACCAGATTATATCTACCTACACTAAAGATACCAACTATGGTTCAAATCCGTCTATCTCCTACCCCTCGTCTCTGGTGAACTATTACATCAAACCCCAGAAAACGACCTCTTGGGAAGCAGGTTTATCAACTTCTTTTTTCCGGAACCGTCTCTCCTTCGACCTGACATATTATCACACGATTGACGAGAACCAGATCATCGACCTGAACATATCGAATGCTTCGGGTTTCACCAGCCGTAAAGTGAACGGTAATCAATATACCACTAACGGATGGGAAATCATGGCAAACGTACAGGCAATCCAAAATAGAGATTTCCAATGGGAATTTGCCCTGAACTGGAGCAAAAGCATAAAGAAGCTGACAGAAATATATGGTGGACAAAAAAAATTCGGTGACTTGAAAGTAGGCGACCGTGCCGACGCATTCTACGGTTCACAATGGCAAAAAAGTGCTGATGGAGAACTGATTCTCGATGAAAATGGCATGCCGACCAAAGACGCCTACAAACAATATCTGGGACATCTGGACCCCAACTTCCGTATGGGTATGCAGAATACGTTCCGTTATAAAGACTTCACCCTGTCTGTCGATCTGGATGGTGCGTACAAAGGAGTCATCTATTCCGTACTGAGCGAAAAGTTATGGTGGGGTGGTAAACATCCGGAGTCTGTTGAATACAGAGATGCACAATACGCAGCCGGACATCCGGTATATGTGCCCAACGGTGTAGTGGTAACCGGAGGTGAACTGAAACGTGACATTGACGGAAATGTCATCTCGGATACCCGTACATACAGACGTAATACAACAGCCGTCGATTGGCAGCAATGGTGTCAGAATTACCCTTATCAGGCTTATGTGTCATCCAAAGAGAATGCGAAGTTTGCCAATGTATTCGACCGTAGTTACATTAAATTGCGCCGAGTAGCCCTGACCTACAACTTCACTAAATTACTTTCAAAACAAAGTCCCGTGAAAGGACTGACTGCCACAATCTTCGGCAACAATCTTGCTGTATGGAAGAAAGTTCCTTTCGTCGATCCTGACTATACGGGAGACAGCAATGACGGAGGGGCCAACGATCCTACTGCACGCTATATCGGTATGGGAGTCAATATAAAATTCTAAACATGTTATGAAACCAATAAGAATTTATAAAATGAAAAAGATATTATTATTTATGGCCTCCATATGGATGTGCGTATCCTGCGGAAACCTGGAAAAGATGAATATAGATCCGGACAACGCCACTCAAACCCATCCCAAACTTTTGCTGACACAAATCAGTATGAATGCATTCAAAAGAGGAACCGACGGAATGTATGCTACTAAAAAAGTGATTCAGACTGACGGAGAAAGTGCCGACCAATACTACAAATGGACACGGGGAAGCTTTGGCTACTACGATAACCTGAGAAATGTACAAAAAATGGGTGAAGAAGCCGAACGTGTGAACGCTCCGGTATATACGGCGCTTACCAAATTCTTCCGTGCCTATTACTTCTACGAACTGACCTTACGCTTTGGGGACATTCCTTACCGCCAAGCCTTAAAAGGAGAAAAAGAAGAGATCTATACTCCTGAATACGATACTCAGGAAGATGTTTTCACGGGCATCCTTCAAGAACTGAAAGAGGCAGATGAAATACTGGCAAATGACGCCTCTGTAATTGATGGTGATATTATTTACAATGGTAATGGCAATCAATGGAGAAAGCTGATCAACTCTTTCCGGTTGAAAGTACTGATGACTCTTTCGAACCATACGACTGTGGGGAATCTTAATATTGCCTCCGAATTCAAGGCCATTGCAACAGGCAGCCCACTAATGGAAAGCCTGACCGACAACGGGCAGCTGGTTTATCTGGATCAACAAGGGAATCGATACCCTCAGTTTAACGCACAATGGTCCGGCTATTACATGGATGATACTTTTATCCAACGAATGCGTGAACGTCGGGATCCACGGCTTTTTATCTTCAGCGCACAAACCAATAAAGGAAAGACTGAAGGAAAGGCCATCGACGATTTCAGCTCTTACGAAGGAGGTGACCCGGCAGCTCCTTACAGTGATGCTATCATTAAAGTAAGTGAAGGAACCATATCACCTATCAATGACCGTTTCCGCACAGACCCTATTGTAGAACCAACCATGTTAATGGGGTATGCAGAACTGCAACAGATTCTCGCCGAAGCTGTCGTACGAGGATGGATCAATGGCAATGCGCAAACATATTATGAGAATGGTATCCGTGCCTCTTTCTCCTTTTATGAAACACATGCCAAAGCCTACGCCTCTTATCTCAATGCCGATGCGGTCAACCGATACTTACAGGAACCTTTGGTCGCCTTCGGCAAAGCTGCCAACGTAGACGAACAGATAGAGCGCATCATTATGCAAAAGTACCTTGTAACCTTCTATCAAGGCAACTGGGATTCTTTCTACGAACAATTGCGCACCGGTTACCCGGACTTCCGCCGGCCTGCCGGAACAGAGATCCCTAAACGTTGGATGTATCCGCAAGGTGAGTACGACAACAACGGAGCTAACGTAGAAGCGGCCATCATGCGGCAGTTTGGTACAGGAAATGATAAAATCAATCAAACCACCTGGTGGCAAAAAAAAGACTAACCCAAATTCAAAAAAGTTATAACGATGAAAAAAATAATTCTAAGCAGTGCACTGCTACTGGCAAGCTTATGCGGACAGGCACAACAGGCTCCAGAAAAAATAAACTTCAATAAGAACGGAGAATTCAAGATTGCACAGTTTACCGATATGCACCTGGGACATGACCAGAAAAAAAACATGATTGTAGCAGACATGATAAAAGAAGTACTTGACTCTGAAAAGCCGGATCTTGTGGTTTTCACAGGAGACATTACCACGATGGACGAGGTCAGCCAGGCATGGGAAGCCATAGCCGGCGAACTCGCCACTCGCCAGCTCCCCTGGACTGCCGTCTTGGGTAACCACGATGATGAATATGCAGTAAAACGGGATGAGATTATACGTATCATCCAGCAACAACCTTATTGTATGATAAAAAACATCGCTGAAGGTATTAAGGGAGAAGGTAATCACATTATCCCAATCTATGGTTCGGCAGATAACAAAAAAGTAGCTGCACTGCTCTACTGTCTGGACACGAATGCCTACTCAAAACTCAAAACAGTGAAAGGATACGATTGGATCGGACAATCACAAATCAACTGGTATACCCGTGAAAGCCAAAAATATACCGAGCAGAACGGAGGACAACCTCTGCCCGCATTAGCTTTCCTCCATATTCCATTGCCGGAATATACTCAGGCATGGGAGTCATTTGATACCAAACGATACGGCGACCGCAACGAGAAAGAATGCAGCCCAAACATAAATAGCGGAATGTTTACCCAAATGCTGGAATGCGGTGATGTGATGGGAATTTTTGCCGGTCATGACCATGTGAACGACTACATCGCTACACTTTACAATATCGCTTTGGGGTACGGACGCGCTTCGGGCGGTAAAAACACTTATGGTGACAAAACACCCGGCAGCCGTATGATCGTTCTTAAAGAAGGTAAACGGGAATTCGACACTTGGCTTCGTGAGAAAGAAAATACGGAAAAGCTAAATGTCTGCACCTATCCGGACTCGTTCGTGAAAAAGAAATAGAGATCCTTCTTTTTCAGCTTACACAAAACGTTCTATAAGGAAAGTTACAGAGTTATTCATAAATCCCCCTTTTATAATAAACGTGCATTTATTACAAAAGGGGGATTTATAATTAAAAAAGCAAAGATAATCCTTAATTCTTTACAGTACCCCTTTACTGGATGGCAATTCAAAATGATAAATATCCCGTTTCAATGCCATTTTCAGTGCACGGGCCAAAGCTTTGAAAATACCTTCTATCTTATGATGTTCATTCTGTCCCTCGGCTTTGACATTCAAATTCATCTTGGCAGCATCGCTCAACGACTTAAAAAAGTGTAGAAACATCTCAGTGGGCATCTCTCCTATTTTTTCACGTTTGAATTCGGCATCCCATACTAACCAAGGACGACCTCCGAAATCAAGGCATACCTGGCAAAGGCAATCATCCATGGGTAAAGCATAGCCATAACGTTCAATTCCACGTTTACTGCCCAGCGCCTGATAAATACAATCGCCCAAAGCTATGGCCGTATCCTCTATGGTATGATGCTCGTCTACCTCCAGATCACCCTTCACCCGAATGCTCAGATCCATGCCGGAGTGCTTACCGATCTGCTCAAGCATGTGGTCGAAAAAGCCCAATCCGGTAGAAATTTCACAGGCACCATTACCATCCAAGTTGAGAGCTACCCAAATATCCGTTTCCTTTGTCGTACGATGCACTTCTGCTTTTCGTTCTCCTGCAAAAAGAAATTCAGTTATCCGGTCCCAGTCTGTAGTAGCAAGGACACAGTAGGATTCTAATCCCTTTTCTTTCAATAAGTCAGTGTTCTCCTGAAGATAGATAGCACGGCAACCTAAATTTTTGGCAAGTTCGACATCTGTCGGACGGTCACCTATGACAAAACTGCCTTCCAGATCATATTCCGGATTAGAAATGTATTTAGTCAGCATACCGGTACGCGGCTTCCTCGTAGGTGCATGATCTGCCGGCATACTACGGTCTATCAATATATCATCGAACGTAATACCTTCTCCCTCTAAAGTTTTCAGCATCAGATTGTGGGCCGGCCAGAATGTCTCCTCCGGAAAAGAAGAAGTACCCAGTCCATCCTGGTTGGTCACCATAACAAATTCAAAGTCGAGTTTACTATGGATAAATCCCAGATTACGAAAGACTTTAGGATAAAACTCAAGCTTCTCCAAAGAATCGAGTTGATAGTCGATGGGAGGTTCGATGACAAGAGTGCCATCACGGTCTATAAACAGTACTTTTTTTTTCATTTTTCCTATTGATATTTTTTCAGTGCTCCAATCAGTCTGGCATTCTCAGCCCGTGTACCTACAGTTACACGAAGACAATTACCACACAATGAAATGGAATTTCTGTTACGTACAATAATTCCCTCTCCCACCAGGTAGTTATAAATCTTCACCGCATCGGTTACACGCGCCAGGAAAAAATTCGCATTCGACGGAAACACCTGTAACACGCAAGGCAGCTCAATAAAAGCTTCTTCCAGATATCCCCTCTCCTCTTTCAACGTTTTTACCCAACGTTCTATCTCGTAATATTTGTGAAGCATCTCTATAGCTTGCTGCTGGGTCAACTGATTCACATTATACGGATATTTAATTTTGTTCAGGATTGCGATAATCCCTTCGGAAGCAAAGGCCATTCCCAAACGAATGGCTGCGCACCCAAATGCCTTGGAAAAGGTCTGTAAGACAACCAGATTCGGATATTTATCCAACTCGGATAGGAATGACGGTTGGTCAGAGAAGTCATTGTAAGCTTCATCCAAAATAACCAATCCTTCGAATCCGCCAATGACCTTTACTATCTCAGAACGAAGCAGATCATTTCCCGTGGGATTATTAGGAGAACAAATAAAAATCATCTTTGTCCGTTCATCCGCCGCCGCCAACAACTCTTCAGCCGAAAACTGGAAATCATCGTGGAGTAACACTTTGCGATATTCCACATCATTGACATCGGCACAAACCTGATACATGCCGTATGTAGGATCAATGGCTACTACGTTATCTTCACCCGGTTCACAGAAAGCACGGAATACCAGGTCGATAGCTTCATCACTGCCATTCCCGAGAAATATATGGGCGGGAGGTACTTTTTTGATTTTGGATAACTCCGATTTCAGATCCCGCTGCATCGGATCGGGATAACGATTGTGCGGTAAGTTATAGGGATTCTCGTTAGCATCCAAAAAGACGGATGCAGCCGCTCCGTTATATTCGTCACGAGCCGAAGAATAAGGTTTTAGCCTCCAGATATTCGACCGGGTTAATTCTTGCAATGTTCTCATTTTCTTATCTCCTTTAATCTAACGGTTACTGCATTTTTGTGTGCATCCAAATGTTCATTTGCAGCCATTACTTCGATAGCCGGACCAATAGCAGCCATTCCATCAGGAAGTATCTCCTGAAAGGTAATTTTACGGATGAAACTGTCGAGACTTACCCCACTATAAGCTTTGGCATAACCATTCGTTGGCAGGGTATGATTAGTTCCCGAAGCATAATCACCTGCACTTTCGGGAGAGAAGGCTCCCAAGAATACAGAACCAGCATTAATGATCCGTCCGGATACTTCCATGTAATTCTTAGTCTCAATAATCAGATGTTCTGGCGCATAAGCATTAGTCAATTCCAGCGCCTCATCCATATCCTTCACTAATATCAACTTACTGTTGGCCAAAGATTTCTCGGCAATGTCGCGGCGGTTCAGATAGCCCAACTGTCGCTCAACTTCATATACGACTTCCGTTTGCAATTTTTCAGACGTCGTAATCAACACAGCCTGACTATCCACTCCATGTTCCGCCTGAGACAGAAGATCAGCGGCAACAAACACTGGATTAGCAGATTCGTCAGCCAGCACTTCTACTTCTGAAGGTCCGGCCGGCATATCAATGGCTACATCCCTCAAGCTGACAAGTTGTTTGGCTGCTGTAACATACTGGTTTCCCGGACCAAATATCTTATAAACCTTAGGAATACTCTCTGTTCCGTATGCCATAGAAGCAATGGCCTGTACTCCACCCACCTTAAATATTTTGCTGACTCCGGCCAGATGGGCAGCAAAAAGGATTGCCGGATGCACTTTCCCATTTTTGTCAGGTGGTGTGCAAAGTACAATCTCTTTGCAGCCGGCAATCTTGGCAGGAATTGCAAGCATAAGCACGGTAGAGAATAAAGGGGCCGTTCCTCCGGGGATATATAAGCCGACCTTTTCAATGGCTACTGCCTTCTGCCAACAAGTAACCCCTTCCATAGTATCTACCTTTTTCCCCTCAAAACGCTGTGCAGCATGGAAAGCCTCAATATTGCGTTTAGCCAGATAAATGGCAGCTTTCAATTCTATAGGAACCTCTTTTTCAGCTTCTTCAATCTCTTCGAGTGTAACGGCCAGTGAAGTGAGTTCGGCTTTATCAAACATAGCTTCATACTCCATCACCGTCCGGTCCCCACCAACTCTTACACGATTAATAATATCACGTACAGTATCAAAAAGGCTTTCTGTGTTGAGTACGGGCCGCTTCAGAATTTCATCCCACTGCGATCTATCGGGGTATTTAATCAGTTTCATTATTTTTTTAATTAAAAGTTCAACAAACAGACTCGCTTAAATAATCATCTTTTCAATAGGCAATACTAAAATTCCCTCCGCTCCCAGTGCTTTCAGTTTACCTATAATCTCCCAAAATCGTTTTTCATCAAGTACTGTATGCACAGAGCACCAGCCTTCTTGTGCCAATGGCATTACGGTAGGACTCTTCATCCCCGGCAATACGGCAATAATATCATCCAACTTATCTTTAGGTGCATTCATTAATACATATTTTTTATCTTCGGCTGTTTTCACGGCATCCATACGGAAAAGCAATTCGTCCAATACCTCTTTCTTCTCTTTACTCATATTCTTATTGCCTATCAGCAGAGCTTCCGACTTCATCACGACCTCCACTTCTTTCAGACGATTGCTGACCAACGTAGAACCGGAACTGACAATATCAAAAATGGCATCCGCCAGTCCGATGCCTGGAGCAACCTCTACAGATCCGGTAATGACATGAACCTCGGCTTTAACTCCATTACTTTTCATGAAATTATCCAGAATTCCCGGATATGAAGTAGCAATTTTCTTTCCATTAAACCAACTTAGACCGGGATATTCAATATCTTTGGGCATAGCCAGAGATAAACGACATTTGCTGAATCCAAGACGCTTAATAATTTCTGCGTCTTCTTGTTTTTCTACGAATTCATTTTCTCCCACTATACCAAGATCAGCAACTCCCGTAGCCACAGATTGTGGAATATCGTCATCACGGAGGAAAAGCACCTCAATTGGAAAATTAGACGACTGTACGAGTAAAGTACGTTTAGTTGTGCTCAGTTTGATGTCTGATTCTTCAAGAAGGGCCATCGTTTCTTCAAAAAGACGCCCCTTGGCTTGTACTGCGATTCTTAACATAATTACAATATCTTAATTTACAATTTAAATTCAATATCCGGAAAATAAAAAAGGCCCACCTTATCGGTAAGCCTCGTATTCTATCATATATATACACAATATCATCCTGCCCACCGAGTTATTCGATCGAGTAATGATGATGGCGATGTGTAATAGTAATGTTCATATCTTCATTCTTTATGCGACAAAAATAAACTATTAGTTCTGAATCACCAAACAATTATCAGAAAAACTTCCGTTTTTCTTTCAAATCAAAGGGAGTATCTCTTCATCTTCTACTCCACATGATAAAAAGTGCATCTCTTCTTTAGCTTTTTCCTTCGGAAAAGTGAAATAAGTGCAGATCGCTTCCGTACACAATTCTCCATTTTTGTTATAAAGACGTGCCTCTATCAGTACAATATTGCGTTTCACCTCTTTAATATGTGCCTTGAGTACTACATGCGAATCATTAGTATTGATCGACTTACGATAGCGAGTTTCCATTTTCGATGTCACTCCTGTCGTCTGTAACTTCCGGAGAACCACCCAGGCACAGATTTCATCAAGAAGTACCGCCTGAATGCCTCCATGCAACGTATCAATCCATCCTTGGTATTCGGGACGCGGACGCCAGATACTTATCACTTCATCATCCTCTTCATAAAATTCCATTTTCACACCGGCTTCATTGTTGGGAGCACAACCAAAGCAATTATATCCTTCCATTCCCTTCCAAGGATTAATAATCTTTTTCATACTTTCCTATTTTAAATTGCTCAAAGATATAAATCTTTTTGTAAAATGCACAATTCTCGCTACCAGAACTTTATCTATCATTCATTTGTTATACGAATATTCTATTGAAGAAAGGAAAAATATGAAAACAGTAGTAGACAAAGCCTCCTCCAGAGGTTATTTCAATCATGGCTGGCTTAAAACCTACCATACATTTAGCTTTGCAAACTATTACAACCCATCGAGAATGCATTTTGGCGCATTGAGGGTGCTGAATGATGACAGTGTAGCTCCATCAATGGGATTTGATACACATCCTCACCAGAATATGGAAGTGATTTCTATTCCCTTGAAAGGTTATCTGAGACATGGTGACAGTGTAAAAAACACCCAAACCATCACTCCCGGCGATATCCAAGTAATGAGTACGGGTAAAGGTATCTTTCACAGCGAATATAATGGCAGCGATAAAGAACAGTTAGAATTCCTACAAATATGGATATTTCCGAGAATCGAGAATACAGAACCGGAATATAACAACTACGATATCCGCCCCTTACTGAAAAGAAACGAACCGGTCTTGATTATCTCGCCTGACGGTAAGGTACCTGCTTCCATCAAACAAGATGCCTGGTTTTCCATGGGAACATTTGATGCCGGAAAAAGCTTTGAATACAAATTGCACCAAGAAGGCAACGGAGTTTATATCTTCATCATCGAAGGGGATGTGAAGGTTGCAGATAATCTGTTATCAAAGCGTGACGGTATCGGACTCTGGGATACGAAGAACTTTAAAGTGGAGGTAATCCAGGAAGCAACTTTATTGTTAATGGAAGTACCAATGCGATAAAGCAATAATAAAACATAAGAAAGGCTGCCCCGCTTTATGCGAAGGCAGCCTTTCTTTTCATTCATTGAACACACTATTTATTTTTCTTTCCGGTAGTTCTCAAGTCCGGTCTGCAAGAAGTCTATATACTTGGATATATCTTCATCATAAGCATATGACTTGTTCAGCGGCTTACCTTCATTATCAATCAGAACATAAAAAGGCTGGGCATTGGCACCAAATTTCACACGCTGCAGATAACTCCATTTATCACCTACCGTACGCAGAGTACGTTCTGTTCCATTCTCTGTAATCTTCACCGGTTCGGTAAGTGGAGTCTTGTTATCAACATAAAGGGTAATCAATACATAATCATTATTGATAATGCTACTTACCTTCGGATCAGTCCATACGGCAAGCTCCATCTTACGACAGTTCACACAACCATATCCTGTAAAATCGAGCATCACCGGTTTGTTATGCTGGCGGGCATATTCCATACCCAAGTCATAATCGTCGAACTTAGCATGTACCTCATTGGTATAAAGATTAAAGTCCTGAGTCTTCATAGGTGGTGCAAACGCACTGACAGCCTTCAAAGGTGCTCCCCACAGGCCCGGAATCATATAAATGGCAAAAGCCAAAGAGATCAGTGCCATGAAAAAACGAGGAACGCTCACTTTCGTATCATCGTCATCGTGTGGAAACTTGATCTTGCCTAACAGATAAAAACCAAGCAAAGCAAAAATCACAATCCACAAAGCAAGGAAAGTTTCACGATCCAGAATTCTCCATCCATATGCCAAATCGGCAACAGACAGGAATTTTAGAGCAAAAGCCAATTCCAAAAAGCCCAATGTTACTTTAATCACATTCATCCAGCCTCCTGACTTAGGCATTGATTTCAGCCAAGACGGGAATAAGGCGAATAAAGTGAACGGCAGAGCCAGCGCAATGGCAAAACCGAGCATACCAATCGCAGGAGCAACTACGCTGCCGGTAGTAGAAACCTGTACTAACAGGAATCCGATAATAGGGCCTGTACAAGAGAAAGATACAAGCGATAATGTAAATGCCATCAAGAAAATACTCAGTAATCCGCTGGTAGCTTCTGCTTTACTATCTACAGCCGTACTCCATTTTGCAGGAAGTGTCAGTTCGAAAGCTCCAAAGAAAGAGGCGGCAAATACGATCAACATCAGACAGAACAGAATATTGAAGACCGCATTGGTAGAAAGAGCATTCAACGCACTGGCACCGAATATCAAAGTAATGGCAAGTCCCAATGCCACATAGATCACAACGATAGATGCACCATAAGTCCATGCATCACGGATACCTTTCTTTTTATCTTTGCTCCTTTTTAAAAAGAAGCTTACCGTCATCGGTATAATAGGCCATACACAAGGAGTAAACAAGGCCAGCAAACCTCCCAGGAATCCTGTAATAAAGATATAGATCCAAGACATATCTTCCTGAGAATTTGCTTCTCCGAACTTCTTCAAATCATTAATAACCGGCTTCCATAAATCAATGCTGCCTACAGCAGAAGTTACAGCAGTAGCTACCGGTTCTATAATACTATCAGAAACTGATGCAACAGGCTCTTCAACCGGTGCTGCAGGAGTCTCTTTTACCGAAGCTGCAGAAGTCGCAACCGCCTTACCCGAAAGTTTGAAAGGGACTTGTGTAGGAGGCAGGCAATTCTCATCGTTACAAGCTCCGTACTCCAGATAACCTTCAATCGAATAATCACTGCCGGTAAACTTTATCTTTTGTACGAACTGGGCCGTCTTTTCAAAATAACGCACTTTCATTTCGAACAGTTTGTCAAAGCTCGAAACTTCTTTTCCCCTCGGGGCCAATTTACCAACCACTTCGGCACCTGATATCTTCTCTACATTAAAAGTTGCAGAGATAGGGCCGCCATCACCCAGATCGGTAGAATATACGTGCCAACCGGCATCAATCGTACCAGTAAAAACGATTTCCGCTTCAGCTCCCGACAGGGTTTTCAGCTCTGTTTTAAACTTTACAGGCTCTTGTATCTGCGCCTGTGCCGTAAACACAACCAGCAGTAAAAGCAGAAAAGAGGATAATTTCTTCATTCTTTAAATTGTTTATGATGTTTCTAAAAATATAACAGCTATCCAAATTTCCGGGTTTGAGTTTTCGGCAAATCTTAAATAGCTATCATTTTTTATAACTAAAATTCATAATCTACACACGCCCGGCTCTCTTTCGTTTCCGCCAGAATTTTACCGGCAGCCACATGTTCGGGATGGGTAGCGTAGAACTTTACATCATCCAGATTATCAAATTCACTATACAACGCAATATTCCAGGTTTCCCCCGGGTTCATATTCAGCCCGACCTCAATCTTACGGATCACAGAGATTTTAGCAGGCAATGCTTCGATAGCCTCTTTAAAACTATTCATCACAACGAGTTTCTTTTCTACAGAAACATCGTCTCTTAACTTAAATAATACAATGTGTTTTACCATTACGTTGTTATTTTAATTATTTGTTTTTATATTTGTCAGCCAAAGTTGTTTTTTACAGTTGCAAAATTACTCTATTTGTTTCAAATATACACTATAAAAGGATGTTAATAATAGGAATAGCAGGCGGAACAGGCTCAGGAAAGACCACCGTCGTACGGAAAATCATTGAGAGTCTGCCGGCTGGCGAAGTAGTATTACTGCCACAGGATTCATACTATAAAGACAGCAGTCATGTGCCGGTGGAGGAACGGCAGAACATCAATTTTGATCATCCGGACGCTTTTGAGTGGAGCCTTTTGTCTAAACATGTTTCCATGCTGAAAGAAGGCAAGTGCATTGAGCAGCCCACCTATTCCTATCTGACCTGTACCCGTCAGCCCGAAACAATACATATTAAGCCACGTGAAGTTGTCATTATCGAAGGTATCCTGGCCCTATGCGACAAAAAACTGCGTAATATGATGGACCTGAAAATATTCGTCGATGCCGATCCGGATGAACGGCTGATACGCGTCATCCAACGTGATGTAGTGGAACGGGGCCGTACGGCAGAAGCTGTAATGGAGCGATACACACGCGTCCTGAAACCCATGCATTTGCAGTTCATCGAACCTTGTAAGCGTTATGCCGACCTGATTGTCCCTGAAGGGGGAAGCAATCAAGTAGCTATCGATATATTGACCATGTACATCAAAAAACACATCGGTTAGTCATGAAACGGCACCTCGTAGTTTACTCTCTCTTTTTCCTGCTCTTCTGTATACTGTCCTGCCGTAATAAGCAGGTAATCATTACAGAAGATACTTCTGCACACGATCTGGAGCAAATCAAAGATAGTGGCGAACTCGTCGTTCTCACTCTTTACAGTTCAACATCTTATTTCATTTACCGTGGGCAAGACATGGGTTTCCAGTATGAGCTCAGTGAACAATTCGCTAAAAATTTAGGCGTAAAATTACGCATAGAGGTTGCCAAGAATGTACCGGAATTAATCCGGAAATTGCTGAATGGTGAAGGAGATCTTATCGCATATAATATTCCAATTACCAAAGAATTAAAAGACAGTCTGATTTATTGCGGTGAAGAAGTGATCACTCACCAGGTGATTGTTCAGCGAAACACCGGAAAAATAAAACCACTGAAGGATGTAACCGAATTGATCGGCAAAGATATATACGTGAAACCTGGCAAATATTACGAGCGGTTGGTCAATCTGAATAAAGAGCTTGGCGGGGGTATTCATATTCATAAAGTAACTAATGACAGCATTACCGCTGAAGACCTGATAACTCAGGTTGCACAAGGTAAAATCCCCTATACAGTTGCGGATAATGATGTAGCCAAACTGAATGCTACTTATTATCCCAATCTGAATACCGGCCTTTCTATCAGTTTTGACCAACGGGCTGCATGGGCAGTGCGTAAAGATTGCCCGCAACTGGCAGAAGCAGCAAACAAATGGCATAAAGAAAATATGACCTCACCTGCGTATACAGCCAGTATGAAAAGATATTTCGAAATCAGCAAAGCAATGCCCCACTCTCCCATCTTGTCCCTAAAAGAAGGCAAAATCTCTCACTACGATAACTTATTCAAAAAATACGCCAAAGAGATTGGCTGGGACTGGCGCCTGCTGGCATCTTTAGCTTATACAGAATCCAATTTCGATACTACTGCCGTATCATGGGCGGGAGCAAAGGGATTGATGCAATTAATGCCTGCTACCGCACGTGCAATGGGAGTCCCACCGGGAAAAGAACAAAATCCGGAAGAAAGTATCAAAGCTGCCGTAAAATATATTGCAGCCACAGACCGTAGTCTGAGTATAGTTCCGGATAAACAGGAGCGGATTAAATTTATCCTCGCTTCATATAATGCCGGATTGGGACATATTTTTGACGCTATTGCACTGGCAGATAAATATGGCAAAAATAAAACGGTATGGACCGATAATGTAGAAAATTACATCCTACTGAAAAGCAATGAAGAGTACTTCACCGATCCGGTGTGTAAAAACGGATATTTTCGTGGAATAGAAACATATAATTTTGTGAGAGATATCAATTCGAGGTACGAATCGTACAAGAAAAAAATAAAAAGCTGAAATGCTTCTAAAGTCTGCAATCAAAAAAATTGCAGACTCTTGACAACGCATTTTTATTTTTTTCCTTTTCCTGTCAGCAAACTTATAATGATAACAGCTACCACTGACAATGGTAATGCAAACAATATAGGATCTATCATCGGAAAAGGATAGGTTTCAATCAACACATCCTTACCGAAAATCCATCTGCATACCCCCATAGCTGCCGCTTCTTTCTGATGAAGAAAGGCTAAAGCAAATAAGCTTCCTATAGTTCCTATCCAAAGGCTTGCCATCACTCCCTGCCGGGTAGCGCGTTTCCAATATAAGGCACAAAAATATGCGGGAAGGAAAGCTGCTGCACAGATACCCATAAAAATAGAAGTTCCACGGGCAATAATATCATTGGGCAACATATAACAAATGATATAACTCACTAATATTGAGAACAGCACTCCCAGACGAATTACATTAGTCAGTTTGCCACGTGAACGAGGCTTGTAAGTACCATAAATATCAGAACCGACCGAGGCACCCATCGTATGGAACTGTGAACTCAGTGTAGACATACTGGCAGAAAGAATGCAAAGCATGAAAAGTGCGGCAAACCAGTCCGGCATTGCTTTATTTATAAAGTATGGAATAATTTTATCCATATCTTTGACTGCTTCTGTAGCCACTACACCTTCGGTTTTAAGAAAGAAAAGATTACTTAGTGCCCCTGCATGATAAATAGCACCTACGGTGATAATCAGGAAAAAACATCCGATAAGGACTCCCCGGTTCAGTTGTTTACTACTCTCTACAGTCATAAAACGAACCACCAGTTGAGGTTGAGCAAGACAACCGATCCCAACTCCCAGAATCAAAGAAGTGACCAATGTATACCATTGAGGTGAACCGGTAACAGGCATGGCAGTCCATCCCTGATGTCCTAACGCTTTGAATTTCTCCGGAACCAAAGGAGCAATATCTGTCAGCGCCTGATTAGCTTCCGTAAAGCCCATATCCAGTACCCGATACAATGAAAAAAGCAAGAACAGCATACAGCCAAACATAATAACCGCCTGCAAAGCATCCGTATACATCACACCCTTCATTCCTCCAGCTATCACATAGGCCGCTATTACCAGGGTGAATATCAAAAGCGAGACATTAAAATCAATCTGAAAAATCTGTTCGATAAAAACTGCTCCTCCCTTCATTACCACTGCCGCATACAAAGGCATTCCAAGAAAAATAACTGCGGCCACAAACACCTGTATCCCCCGTGAACGATAATGCCTGCCCAACAATTGTGGAAATGTACTGACATTCAGTCTGGCTCCCATCCTGCGTGTCCGGAGGCCGAAAAAGATAAACGCAATCACCACCCCGATAAACATATTCAGAAAACAAAGCCACTGAATACCCATACCGAAGGCAGCAGCCACCCCACCAAAACCGACAATGGCAGAAGCAGATATGAAAGTAGCACCATAAGAAAGTGCCATGACAAATGGATTCATTTGTCGCCCCCCTACCAGATAATCACTGGCGGAAGTTGTCTTTTTATAACCTAAAAAACCAAGATAAGCCAATGATAGCAGATAAGCTATCACAATCAGTCCAAGTGTAAATGTATTCATCGTGTTTTATCTTTTTCGTCGTCTTTATTCCAATATTTAAGACCAAACCAGGCAGCAAAAAGCACACATACTACCGAAAGCAGATATGGCAAAATGATAAGAGAGTCGCTTATTCCAAACATTCTTGTATTAGATTTCGATTAATATTGGTGCAAATGTAAGGAATTTATTGAAATGGAAAAACAAAAGGCAGAATTTATAAAAAAAGAAAAGGAACAAAAATAAAAAAGCCGCCTCTTTTTATCAGGGCAGCTTTCAGAAAAATCAATTTACGGTTTAATATTTCTCGTAATGAACCTTCTTCTCATCGTATTTCTGCTTAGGTTCCTGCAGAGCAGCCGGATACCCGAAAGGAATCACACATAAGGGCACTATGTTTCCCGGAAGCTCCGTATACTTGCGGACAACCCGGATGCGGTCTTCATAAGGATAAGCAGCTGTCCATACTGCACCCAATCCCTGAGCCTCAGCAGCTAACAGAATATTCTGCGCAGCAGCCGAACAATCCAGATACCAATAAGAAGAACGGGCTACATCACCACATACAACAATGGCATAACGAGCCTGAGTCAACATCTTTGCATAAGGCAATGCAGAAGCCATAGAATCGAGAGCAACCCGATCAGTGACCAGCACAAACTCCCAGGGACGAAGGTCTTTTCCTGACGGAGCAGCCATACCGGCACGTAACATCAAGTCTATTTTCTCTTTCTCTACTTCCTTATCCAGATAAGCACGTACACTCTTACGCGCAAAAATATTATCCAAAGCAGCATTGGATGCTGACGGGACTTCTTTTGGGGAAGAAGATGAACAAGCAGCGAATGAAATCATCCAAAGCAATCCAATCGCCCATGCATAAATCACTTTCTTTGTTCCCATAGATTCTTTTTTATCAAAATAGTTTCAACCTTTTTTCTTGAGCTTCTTTCAATGAAACAGTTTCCCGCTTCATCAGACCACTCTTATCACGGAGTACCTGATATTCACCAGACAGCTCCTGCGCCAGTTCTTCTTTCAATTTCGGACTCATCAACCGGGCAGCGACACCGGCATTCTGTGAAGCATCTTTCAGATGAACCACCGGTGCATGATATACCGGAGCAATTTTCAGTGCAGTATGTAGTTTGGATGTGGTTGCTCCACCTATTAATAATGGAATATCCAGTCCGGCTTTCTCCAACTCCATAGCCACATGCACCATCTCCTCCAACGAAGGAGTAATCAATCCACTAAGGCCTATCATATCTACCTTTTCCTCTATGGCTTTTTGGACAATCGATTCAGCCGGCACCATCACTCCCAAGTCAATGATATCATAGCCGTTACAAGCCATCACAACCGAAACAATATTTTTACCGATATCATGCACATCTCCCTTCACTGTAGCCAACAGAACCTTTCCGGCAGAAGAGGTCCCTTCCACCTTTTCCGACTCTATGACCGGTTGTAAGATTGCAACGGCTTTCTTCATCGTACGGGCTGTTTTTACCACTTGCGGAAGGAACATTTTACCTTCACCGAACAACTCGCCTACATGATTCATTCCATCCATCAACGGTCCCTCAATCACATCTACCGCCTTATCGTATTGTGGCAAGGCTTCTGCAAGATCTTCTTCCAGAAAATCTCCGATCCCCTTTACCAAAGCATATTGCAACCGTTCTTCTACCGTCCCGTCCCGCCAGGCATCATGCTTCACCGGTTGTCCTGCCGCAGCATTACCTGCCGAAGCCTCCTTCAATTTATCAGCCAGTTCAATCAATCGTTCGGCAGCATCAGGACGCCGGTTCAATACCACATCCTCTATTCTCTCAAGCACATCCGCCGGAATATCCGTATACAGCACAGAAGTGCCAGGGTTTACAATCCCCATATCCATACCTTTCTGAATGGCATGATAAAGGAATACGGCATGCATGGCTTCACGAATATAATTATTTCCACGGAATGAGAACGATAAGTTACTTACTCCTCCGCTGATATGTGCTCCGGGAAGATTCTTTTTAATCCAGGCAGTTGCTTCTATAAAGTCTACCGCATAATTATTATGTTCCTCAATACCTGTTGCTACAGCCAGTACGTTCGGATCGAAAATGATATCGTGCGGGTTAAACCCAATCTTATCTACAAGTAAACGATAAGCACGTTCACAAACTTCTATTTTACGGGCAGCCGTATCAGCCTGTCCTTTTTCGTCAAAAGCCATCACTACTACAGCCGCGCCATACTGGCGAACTGTTTGAGCGTGTTCAAGGAATTTTTCCTCTCCTTCTTTCAACGAAATGGAATTCACAATTGATTTTCCCTGGAGACACTTCAAGCCGGCCTCGATAACCTCCCATTTTGAAGAATCGATCATCACAGGGACACGAGCTATTTCAGGTTCCGAAGCCACCAGATTCAGGAAAGTTGTCATCTCTTCTTTCGCATCCAGCAGTCCGTCATCCATATTGACATCGATAATCAGCGCCCCGTCTTCCACCTGCTGCCGGGCTATAGACAATGCTTCATCGTATTTCTTTTCATTTATAAGACGGAGGAACTTACGGGAACCCGCTACATTGCAACGTTCACCAACGTTGACAAAGTTAATTTCAGGCTTTACTTCCAGCAGTTCCAATCCCGAAAGCCACATACAATCCGGCCTACGAGCCGGAACATGCGGTTTGGCACCGGCAATCAACGCGGGATATTCGGCAATATAAGCATCGGTAGTACCACAGCATCCGCCAATGATATTAATCAAACCTTCATGGATATATTCTTTTACTTCATGTGCCATATCCGCCGGGGTCTGGTCATATTTTCCCAGACTGTTAGGCAAACCTGCATTCGGATATACACTGATATAGTAAGGAGCACGTGCGGCCAGTTGCTCCAAAAACGGCTTCAATTGCTTTGCACCAAATGAACAGTTCAGACCGACAGAAAAAATATCGGCATGTTGTACCGAAGCCAGAAAAGCTTCCAGTGTCTGGCCGGAAAGGGTACGCCCCCCTGTATCAGAAACCGTCACCGACAACATAACCGGTACTTTAAGCCCGGTTGCCTGCATAGCACGCTCCGCTGCCAGAATAGCAGCTTTTGCATTCAGCGTATCAAAAATAGTTTCTATCAACAAAGCATCTATCCCACTTTCAAGCATCGCTTCCATTTGCTGTTGATAAGCATCGGCCATTTCATCATAAGTCACGGCACGATAGGCCGGATTATTCACATCCGGAGACATGGAACATGTTTTATTGGTAGGACCAACCGAACCGGCCACAAAACGAGGTTTATCGGGATTGAGTGCCGTATATTCATCGGCTACTTCTCGTGCCAGCTTCACGGCCGTCTGATTGATTTCACGCACATACTCCTGTACATGATAATCGGCCATAGAAATTGTGGTGGAACTAAATGTATTCGTCTCAATGATATCGGCACCGGCTTCCAGATATTTACGGTGTATATCCTGAACCACGTCAGGGCGCGTGAGACAAAGTAAATCATTATTCCCTTTCAGTTGACCGGGAATATGCGCAAAGCGCTCACTGCGGAAATCCTCTTCTCTAAGATTATATTGCTGAATCATAGTACCCATAGCGCCATCCAATATAAGGATACGTTCAGGTACCAGCTGTTGAATAGTTCTTTTCATTGCTAAAGGTACAAACCTATCATCGTTTAAACATTCTGTCCATATCGCGGCGGTCGTCTTTTTCTTTCAAAGCCTCCCGCTTGTCATATTGCTTTTTACCTTTTGCCAAAGCCACAACTACTTTGGCCAGACCTCTTTCACTAATAAACAAACGAACCGGGACAATGGTAAATCCGGCGTCTTTCGTCCCTCGTTCCAACTTATTCAGCTCCTTTTTGCTCAGTAACAATTTACGGTCACGCCGAGCCGCATGGTTATTATACGAACCATAAAAATATTCGGCAATGTGCATGTTCTTCACCCACAATTCACCTTTCGCAAAATAACAAAACGTATCTACAAGACTTGCTTTTCCCAAACGGATGGACTTAATCTCCGTTCCTGTCAGCACAATACCTGCTGTATAAGTATCGATCAACTCATAGTCGAAAGTAGCACGTTTATTCTTTATATTTATAGGAGCCAGTTTCATTTTATTTTCTTAATTTAATATAGCTGTTAGCTTGTTGAACACAACTTGTATTACCGCCGGACATAGTATTAACAAAATCGACGAGAAAATGGTGTAACGCAACCGATTCTTTTCTTCCACCAGCATCACGACTCTTGCTCCTTCCCATACCACATAAACGATATAAAACTGGAGCAACCAACCGATAATACTGAAATCCGGAAGCAATCCGGTCACTATATGCAACAAAAAGGTGACAACTAATGCATAGCCTGCAAACTGCTGTGCCAAAGGGATATCATTGGACATACCAAACATTTTTATCCCCATCTGATTGATGGCATAAGCTGCCAGAAAATAGCCTCCGAACAAAGCTACCGCCACTGCACAACACTGCGTCATGGCCAATTGAAAACTTTGCGGTCCTCCCCATCCATTGGTCCACAAAGCACCAATGAATACGGATAAACCGCATAAACCAATCATAGGATAGACAAAAACAGTAAGAACTGCCCGCCTATCCTCTAAACGAATTTCCTCCCAGGCCTTGGCCGGAGAGGAAATCAATGACATTGCTATTTGAAATAATGCTTTGTAATTCAAATTATTTAGCGGTTTTATATTCTATTTCATACGCCTTCTCTGTAGTGGAAGTATCGTCCAACTTATTGTTGTATTCATTCTGCTGTGCCACCACAATAATTTTGGCTGGTTTATCTTGTCCACTCTTCTGCTTATATTCTCTCAAAAATTCAGTGATATCATAAGCTGTAAAGCGGGAATCACGTGTCGTACGCTCAGCTATCGCAGCAGCTTCATCATTAACAGCATAACGCAAATAGAGTTTCAGGTCTGTAGCACCTGAAGTAATATCATCTGTATAGCAAACCAGAGTAAAAGAATGTTTAGCGCGTTCATTCTTAACATCTTCCGGAGTAGTTACATTTTTCACACGGTAAAGTACCGGCAATACAATTGTATTTTCACTAAACTGGAATGGGGCTACCGTTGAATATCCTGATGCAAAACTCAATGAACCAATTGGTGCATTAGTAGTCACATCTCCCGAACCACCGACAGCCGTAGTAGTAACTGCAGGAGCATCGATTCCAGTCGCATCTGCTAAAAGCGTAACCTTAATCTGTTTAGGATTTGTCGAGAGGTCCTGACCTTCATCAACCTGACAATAAATATAGGCCATTCTTGCACTCAAAGTAACAGGAACTGTGTTAGTGGGGATAAGTTCCGTACCGGCGGCATCTGTAAACGTAACATAACCCATTCTATCATTCACTTTCACCACACCAGCCCACTGCTGAGGACCGTTTTCTCCGGAATCCATACATGAAGTAAACATAGTACCCATCAACAGGGTTAAGGCCAACACCATTAATTTCAATTGTTTCATAAATCTATTTTTTAGAGTTTGCAAAGATATAAATTCTAATTCACAATAAGTAAATGCAGAGACTTAAAAAATACTGCATCCATCACTTAACTATTTTTGCAAACAACTCCAAATGATCGTCTACATAGCTTGCTACCAGTGCTGTAACCTCCTCCTCAATATCCAGATATTCTTCTTCAAGATCATCAAAGGCCTCATATTGCTCGTACATCGCCATAAATTCATCCTCCGTACGCTCTTTCTCCAGATCCTGGCGATGGGCATCGTATATCTTCTTAGCTTTATAAACCAACTTCGAGAAATCCTCGGCTCCCCACAAACGCATCACTTTCGCAAAAGGATTATCAAAGATATAACCTCCATACCCATTCTGAATCAATTGACAAAAACCACCAAACATGACTTCATCCCGAAAAATCTGATAGGCCAACAAAGAGTGCTGCTCTCCTGTCAATAGTGGCATTGTTTCGGCAGTAAGCTCCCCGCCAATCACTTCTTTATACTTATCTGTAAACACCTGGATAAATTCATCCATTCCCTCGCCCGCAGCTTTTTGCAAGGAGGCATCCGTAACTTCTATCATTTCCACTATATATAATAAGGTAAATTCTACATTTATAAATATCAGGAAACAAAAATACGGAAATATATGGTTCAGAAAGGCTTTTTGAAGAGTTTTTTAGAAACTGTCCTATTTTTAAAGCCCATAATTAAAAATTCCCCAATCGCTTTGGGATATATCCCCTGAGTTCTTCAATGGTTCTCTTACGGGATAATTCTTCATCTTAGCGGCTGAGATGAAGAATTATTACTTTCTCAAATAAGGTTATTTTCAATGATGCAACGACATACCAAGATATACGCCTATACAGTAGGGTATCAACCAAATGCACCACACCACAATACTGAAACGATTGAAATGTTCTTTAGCCCTTTCACTCCCCTTCACATACGTCCAGATAGCCCACATAGCGTGAACAAACATCAACAAGATAGCGATAATGCCGGTCACAGTATGTATTTCATCATGCAGGTGTGTGAGTCGCGCAATATTCTCCATTAAAGCTGTTCCCACAGAATCGGCCAATAGCCCCAATAAGAAAAAGACCAGATGCCAAAATTTCAGTTTCTTCTGCAACCGCTCTCCCCACACTCCTATTGTGTAAAACACCAATGCAGAAGTTATCACACAAATGGCTGCTATTAAATAATGTATATCTACTTCATTCAAATTCATAACCGATCAATTTTTCTCAAAAGAAACAAAGAATCAGAGTAATAGTTCAACAAAATAAAGATTATCTAAAATGTCATCTCCACATTACAATCTAACGAAACTGAAATTTCTATTTTTCCCTTTTCATAAAAAAGTAATAAAACCCGATTTGCAAAAACAAATAAAACGACTACCTTTGTGAGCGATTTGAGAATCGTGACTACGTATTTTTAATTATATCACTTAAAAAAAGAGCTAATTATGACTTATTCACACGAAGTGGAACACATGTGTGTTGTAAAGAAGGGTCCTAACCATGGACCGGCTCCCATACCCGAAGAAGGAAAATGGGTAAAATCAAAAGAAATTGTTGATATTTCAGGTCTGACACACGGTGTGGGTTGGTGTGCTCCTCAGCAGGGTGCATGTAAGCTGACTCTGAACGTAAAAGAAGGTATCATCCAGGAAGCTCTGGTTGAAACTATCGGCTGTTCAGGTATGACTCACTCAGCTGCTATGGCTGCTGAAATCCTCCCGGGAAAAACTATCCTCGAAGCATTGAACACAGACTTAGTTTGTGATGCCATCAACACTGCTATGCGCGAACTCTTCCTGCAGATCGTTTACGGACGTACTCAGTCAGCTTTCTCAGAAGGTGGTCTGATCATCGGTGCAGGTCTGGAAGACTTGGGTAAAGGTCTGCGTAGCCAGGTAGGTACATTGTACGGTACTTTGGCTAAAGGTCCTCGTTACCTTGAAATGGCAGAAGGTTACATCAAGACAATTGCTCTTGACAAAAACGATGAAATCTGCGGATACGAATTCGTCCACATGGGTAAATTCATGGACGAAATCAAGAAGGGTACTGATGCGAATGAAGCATTGAAGAAAGTTACCGGTACTTACGGACGCTTCACTGCAGAACAGGGAGCTGTTAAACACATTGATCCACGTCACGAATAATATAAGGAGGAAAAGAAATTATGATTAGAGAAGTAAAATTTGAAAGTCAGGACCGCCGTATCAAAGGCATCATCGAAGCCTTGAACGCTAACGGTATCAAAGACATCGAAGAAGCTAACGCTATCTGCGAAGCTGCTGGAGTTGATCCTTATAAAACGTGTGAAGAAACTCAACCGATCTGTTTTGAAAATGCTAAGTGGGCTTACGTAGTAGGTGCTGCTATCGCTATCAAGAAAGGTTGCAAAAATGCAGCTGACGCTGCCGAAGCTATCGGCATCGGTCTGCAGGCATTCTGTATCCCGGGTTCTGTAGCCGACGACCGTAAGGTTGGTATCGGTCATGGTAACCTGGCTGCTATGTTGTTGCGTGAAGAAACTAAATGTTTCGCTTTCCTGGCAGGTCACGAATCTTTCGCTGCTGCCGAAGGTGCTATCAAAATCGCTGCAAAAGCAGACAAAGTACGTAAAGAACCTCTGCGTTGTATCTTGAACGGTCTTGGAAAAGACGCTGCTCAGATCATCTCTCGTATCAACGGCTTTACTTATGTTCAGACACAGTTTGACTATTTCACAGGCGAACTGAAAGTAGTACGTGAAATTGCTTACTCTGACGGTCCTCGTGCAAAAGTAAAATGCTATGGTGCAGATGATGTACGTGAAGGTGTAGCCATCATGTGGAAAGAAGGCGTGGACGTATCTATCACAGGTAACTCTACTAACCCGACTCGTTTCCAGCACCCGGTTGCAGGTACTTACAAGAAAGAACGTGTATTGGCCGGTAAGCCATACTTCTCAGTAGCTTCAGGTGGTGGTACAGGTCGTACTCTTCATCCGGACAACATGGCTGCTGGTCCTGCTTCTTATGGTATGACAGATACTATGGGTCGTATGCACTCAGACGCTCAGTTCGCCGGTTCATCCTCAGTTCCTGCTCACGTAGAAATGATGGGATTCCTGGGAATTGGTAACAACCCGATGGTAGGTTGTACAGTAGCTTGTGCAGTTGATGTAGCTCAGGCTTTGAGCAAATAATCCAAGTTAATTACTACATATTAAATCCCTGTAACTGATAAAGTTATGGGGATTTTTATTTTCAATAAGTTCGTTCGTTGAACTGCTGACTTACTTCTCTCCTACCTTTCTAAATCAATCAAGAATATTACAAATAATTGGCTGAATTTACTGCATGAATTTGGCTCTTTAGGTCGTAAGTGGGGTGCACGATCAGAAGTTAGTTTAGGGTAAATTGGGGCTGAAATAGCAGATATTTTGTGACTTATTTATGACCATTTTATTGTTTTCACACAAGTGGTCATATAGTACACCATAACAAACTAAATTACAGATAGATATAGCCATTTAAAGGACTTCCAAATGTCTAATTTTAATTGATTAAACAATGGAAAGAAGTTCATTCGCTGTTCTCTTCTTCATAAGAGAAAGCAAAGTTAGAAAAGATGGTAACGCACCTATTTAAGCCAGCATTACCATAAATGGAGAAAGATGTTTTTTCTCTACAGGCAAGAAAGTAAAAGCTACTACTTGGGATAAGACAAGCAATTAGTAAAGGGTAAAGACGAATAAACTATAAGCCTCAACAACTATCTTAAATCAGTCAAAGCTAAACTGTATGAGAAAGAAGCTGAATTGTTAGACAAAGGGTTCGTTATTACAGCCCAACCGCTATATAATGCTTACTTTGGTAAAGTAGAGTGCTTAAAGGAAAGAAGCCTATTGAGCATATTGAGCAATTGGAAGCACACAATGCAGAGCGTAAGGCGATGGTAAGTAAAACTGCTATTGTGTTTGAGTACACAGCCAGATTGCTCAAAGAGTTCATTCTACAGAAATATAATAGAAAGGATTTATACCTAAGATATGAAAGAAGCAAAGGTTTACTTTGGTACTGCCTATTACTTCAAATTAGAACGAGAAAAGAAAGATTTACTATTTACTAATGATATTCAATCTGCTGCCAATGAATATACCAATAAACTACCTCAACAGGAAGCGCCTAATATCTAAAGAGTATGCAACGACTAACAAATCCATACTAATATTGACTCCTTCTAATCTGTATAGGCTCTTTTGTCTATCCCTGTATAGAAATAATAGGTATAATATCAAAATGAGACTAAAAGACCTTGCCAAGTTTACAGGAGAGAAAGAAAGTGCATTAAAACAGTTCAATACTGACATTAAAGGTATAGTTTCCATTAAAGAATACTATTTACCAACAGCACACTCCATTTACACTATTAGGAAAAATAGATATAACTTACCAGATTTAGAGACTCACTTTATAACGTTATCAAAGGAGTTTACTCAAGTCAATGTACCTATTAAAATCAAAGGATATTACATTAAGCTCTTACTTATAGCAGAGAATAATATTATTAGCTTGCCCAATAGTAAATAGGCAGTCTACTTAAAATGAATAAAGACACTGTTCAAAAATACAATGTGGATTTACAAGAATTAGGTTTATTGCGGTTGCTATCCAATGGAGTAAAGCTAACACCAGATAATCTACTATTAAGTAATGATAATGCAAAACCCAAATTAGTCTGGAATGAAAGTAGCCAAAATCCATTACCCAACATAACTCTAAACTCAAGAAACTAAGGTAAACGACTTATTTATACCTATCCATTAGCACTTAATGGAGAGATACGGATAAGTCGTTAACAGCTAAATTCTTATAGCATAAGCTCTTAAAGTGGCAAAATCCTAATAGCATTGAGCGAACATATACAACCCACCCCTAAATTCCTCTTGCCTTCTTAAAACAAAGGATTGCTTCTTCCAAGATTATCCCTATGTAAAATATAGCATTAAAGAATAAACTAGTATAACAATGGATTTTAATGACAAAAGGAACTATAAATAGGATTGAATTAATATCTTTGCAAAATTAAGATTAAAATGATATGGATTCACAATACGTACTTAAATATTTAAAGGATAAAAATACAATCGCCACAGAAGCATGTACTTCTATGAAAATGGTCATTGATTATAACATTACACCTAAGGAATATTTAAGCTATGCTAAACTTGACCTTGATGAGCAATATGGACATCATTTAATCAACGCTTTATGTAATGCTAAACGTGCATTTCATTGCCAATTAGATATTATATTAAAAAACCTAGCAAGAAAAACAGCTAATAGTTTTCTTAGCAAAAAGAAGTTGTTAGAAGAACTAGGAATTATTACCCCTAGAATATTAGAAAAATTGAATAGGCAAAGAAATATATTGGAACATGAGTATACCAAACCTAGTCTAGAAGAAGTTTCAGACTTCTTAGATATAACTGAGCTATTTATTGAATACACAAACAAATATGTCTATACACTAAAGTGTAATTGTTCTTTTGAAAATGTCACAATGGAAATACCAAGTTTAGATATTTCTTATAGAACAGAAGATGGGGGAATTGAAATACTTTATATTGATGATACAAAACAAATAAGAAGACCAATTATAGATGCAAAGGATATTAATCGTAAAGAGATATTAAGGCTTTATTTGAATTTTGCTTATGAAGATTACTGGGACTGGGAGTAATGTAAAATAAACTGTGTCATGCATTGTTTTTTAAATAAAAGAAGAATTTGATTTTGAAAGCATAAGAACAAGGCTATAGAACAGTTAAAGGCTGGTAAGCCATTGTTGGGTAAGGATGGTACCTTTGGCCATTCCCAGACCAAAGAGTTTTTCCCTAAAAAACACCTCTCCTTTTCTCTATCATTTCCCTAATTCTATTTTCAGTATTATAACTTATCCTAATCTCACTACGAAAATCAATGCATTTAGATTACAAAATATAGAATAAGTCTTTCTTTTCTGTATATTTGCGCCCGGTATTTTAGATGCAATTCCGAAAAGTCGTAAGTTTTCGGAGTCATTTTATACTTCCCCCACTTAAGAACTTACTTATTTAGACAAAGTTAATGAAACAAATCAATGCAGTAATTACAGGAGTTGGAGGATATGTACCCGATTACATCCTGACTAATGATGAGATATCCAGAATTGTAGATACCACCGATGAATGGATCATGGGGCGTATTGGCATCAAGGAAAGACGTATTCTGAATGAAGAAGGTCTTGGCACTTCATACATGGCACGTAAGGCTGTGAAGCAATTGATGCAACGTACAAAAAGCCATCCGGATGACATCGATCTGGTAATTGTCGCTACAACCACTCCCGATTATCGGCTTCCTTCAACAGCTTCCATTCTGTGTGAAAGAGTGGGATTGAAAAATGCATTCGCCTTTGATATGCAGGCAGTATGCAGTGGTTTCTTATATGCTCTGGAGACCGGAGCCAACTTTATCCGTTCGGGAAGATACAAAAAGGTTATCATAGTTGGTGCCGATAAGATGTCATCGGTGATAGATTACACCGATCGCGCCACTTGTCCTATTTTTGGTGATGGTGCAGCAGCTTTCTTACTGGAACCTACTACGGATCATTTAGGCATTATAGATTCTGTTTTAAGAACAGACGGCAAAGGACTCCCTTTTTTACATATGAAAGCCGGCGGCTCCGTATGTTCTCCTTCTTATTTTACGATAGACAATCACATGCACTATCTTTATCAGGAAGGCCGTACAGTATTCAAATATGCTGTAGCCAATATGTCAGATGCTTGTGAATCGATTATCGAAAGAAATCAGCTAACGAAAGACCAAATCGACTGGGTTATTCCCCACCAGGCCAATCAACGCATTATCAATGCTGTCGCCCAGCGCCTGGATATGCCATTAGAAAAAGTCATGATCAATATCGAACGCTATGGCAACACCAGTGCCGGCACACTTCCATTATGTATATGGGATTTCGAAGATAAGCTCAAAAAAGGTGATAATTTGATCTTTACCGCTTTCGGAGCCGGATTTGCCTGGGGAGCCGTCTACGTGAAATGGGGATATGACGGAAAGATAAATAACGCCACCAGCACACAAACTTAGCCACAGAAAGTCATAATCACGCCACCGTCAACATCAGATAGCTTTTTAAAGCAAAATAGCCCAAAGTACTTTTTTGCAAATACAAAGGAACCTTATGCCGTTTTTTTTGTTATTTGCTGATAATTAAATGCATTAAGATGATGGAAAATGGCGTAATGATGCAGTATTTTGAATGGAATCTGCCAAACGATGGAAAGTTGTGGAAACAATTAAAAGAAGACGCATCACATCTACATAAAATCGGTGTGACAGCAGTTTGGATTCCGCCTGCTTATAAAGCCGACGAGCAGCAAGATGAAGGTTATGCAACCTATGACTTGTATGATCTTGGCGAGTTCGAACAAAAAGGAACCGTAAGAACGAAGTATGGCACAAAAGATGAATTGAAAGAAGCGATCGACGAGTTACATAAAAACCACATTTCAGTATATCTGGATGTAGTACTCAACCATAAAGCCGGAGGTGATTTCACTGAAAAATTTATGGTTGTGGAAGTCGATCCCCATGACAGAACCCAAGGATTGGGAAAGCCGTTCGAGATACAAAGCTGGACCGGATATAGTTTCCATGGACGCAAGGATAAATATTCTGATTTCAAATGGCATTGGTATCACTTCTCCGGAACCGGTTTTGACGATGCCAAAAAGCGGAGCGGCATCTTCCAGATACAAGGAGAAGGCAAAGCATGGAGCGAGGGTGTAGATAGCGAAAATGGAAACTATGATTTCCTGCTATGTAACGATATCGATCTGGATCATCCGGAAGTAATTGCCGAACTGAATCGCTGGGGAAAATGGGTTTCCAAAGAACTGAACCTTGACGGAATGCGTTTGGATGCCATCAAGCACATGAAGGATAAGTTCATCGCACAATTTCTGGATGCGGTAAGGAGTGAAAGAGGAAACAACTTTTACGCTGTAGGTGAATACTGGAACGGAGATCTGAAAACACTCGATGCATACATAGAATCTGTGGGCCATAAAGTCAACTTATTTGATGTTCCGTTACATTACAATATGTTTCAGGCTTCACAAGAAGGCAAAAATTATGATTTGCAGAATATCTTGAAGGGCACATTGGTCGAACATCATTGCGATTTAGCAGTCACCTTTGTCGACAATCACGATTCACAATTGGGCAGTTCGTTAGAATCACAAATAGAGAACTGGTTCAAGCCACTGGCCTATGGTTTGATATTATTGATGAAAAACGGTTATCCCTGCCTGTTCTATGGAGACTATTATGGTGTAAAAGGCGAAAAGTCTCCCCATGCCCCGATCATTGATATTTTACTGAATGCAAGGCGAAAATATGCCTACGGTGATCAGATCGAATATTTCGATCATCCTTCTACCATTGGTTTCATCCGTACGGGAGATAAAGAACACACCGGTTCCGGTCTGGTCTTCTTAATGTCAAATGATGAAGCCGGTAGCAAAATGATGAATCCGGGTGAGGAACATAAAGGGGAAGTATGGCATGAAATCACCGGAAGCATTTCCGAAGAGGTCACTTTAGATGAGAAAGGAAACGGAAAATTCTCTGTTAATGCCCGTAATATTGCCGTTTGGATAAAGAAAAGTTAAAATGGAAATTCATTCGGAGAGAAAGAAAAAGCTTAGTTTACCCCTACTGTTCAAAATAATAAAAGATACAGTTTGGGGATTTATAGACGACAGCGTTATGAGGCTGAGCGCTTCATTGGCTTATGCGACATTGTTTTCAATTATCCCTTTTCTTTCTCTCCTGATCACTGTCGGAGTCTTTTTCCATATGGATTTGGCCAACCAGCTTTATGTACAGTTACAACCCATTGTAGGACCGGAAATCACCGAAGCACTTCGCTCCATTATAGAAAATGCAGAACATACAGATTCTTCCAGATCTGCTGCCATTGTCAGCTTAGGCATTTCTATTTTCGGTGCTACCACCATCTTTGCAGAGATACAAAGTTCATTGAACACAATTTGGGGAATAAAAGCTGTTCCTAAAAAAAGCTGGCTCAAGTTTATCAAAAACAGAATACTCTCTTTTTCCATAATACTTGTATTTGCTTTCATCCTTCTGATTACATTTACCATCACCAGCATCATCGGAGAATTGAGTAAAAAGTTTATGGTTAATTATCCCGAAATAGCCGGGTCATTGGTTCAGGTAGTAGGAATCATTATAAATATAGGTGTAACGGCCATCATTTTCACATTGATTTTCAAAATATTGCCCGATGCCAAAATAAAAAGCAGAGATGTTTTTATTGGAGCGATTGTGACCACATTACTGCTACTGGTAGGTCAATGGGGAATCTCATTTTATATAGGGATTGCAAACATAGGAACCGTTTACGGAGCAGCAGCATTCATGGTCGTTTTCGTTACGTGGATTTATTATTCTTCCATCATCATATATACAGGCGCAGAGTTCACCAAAGCATGGGCAAACGAAATGGGTGGTAAGATTTTTCCCGATGAATATGCGGTAGCCACTAAAACCATAGAAATACACGAAAACAAACCAATCGGATTGGATGATTGAGAACAGGGATTACTTCTCCTGCAATGACTTACTCTCAGCCTCACGACATGTTTTCGTATACTGTTTCAGATGCTTTCTCATCTGCCCGAAGCGGACAAAGCCTAAAAAGAATAAAATGATCCCGGCCATAATACACACCCACGCCAGCCCATGCAGACGTGAGATACTTTCAACTTGAAAGATCCCTATTCCTACAGTCAAGAGATAAAGTGCCATGCGGATATATGCAAACAAAGTTCTTTCATTGGCCAACTTTGTTCTTTCAAGTGCCAAATGATCACGGAGTATCAACTCTTTATCATTCTCAAAATTATCGGTAAATGTCAACATAGATATTGAGGAAATTGTGTTCTATACGTTTTTCTTTAAAAACAAAGATAGAAAAGAATAGTTCCCCAAAACAGAATCTCAATTAACAAAAACAACCTTTTACCAGCAAGTAGATTAACGTAAACTATACCGATTGAATAGTATCTACCACCCTCCTGATATCTTCATCTGTCAATGTAGGTCCCGAAGGTAGGCAAAGACCGATATCGAACAACCTCTCACTCGTACCGTTCCCGTAAAACGGAGCATCCGTGAACACAGGCTGAAGATGCATCGGCTTCCACAAAGGACGAGTCTCTATGTTTTCGACATCCAGCTTCAAACGGATATCTTCACGACTCTTGCCCGCAAGATTCGGATCAACCAGAATACAAGTCAGCCAAAAGTTGGAAACAAACCGTGAATCAGGGTCCTCCATGACCGTAATACCCGCCACATCTTTCAGCAAATCAACATACAAAGAGTGAATGGTACGGCGACGGGCAATATGATCTTCCAGAACGTACATCTGCCCACGGCCGATACCCGCACAGATGTTGCTCATACGGTAATTGTAGCCGATATGGGTATGCTGGTAATGCGGAGCGGCATCACGAGCCTGCGTCGCATAGAACATTGTCTGTCGGGCCTCCTCCGACGTACGACAGATCAGAGCACCTCCCCCGGAAGTGGTAATCATCTTGTTGCCGTTGAAAGAGAGTGCGGCCAACTCACCGAATGTGCCACACTTCCGTCCGTTCAGTTCCGAACCCAAAGCCTCCGCGGCATCCTCCAATACGGGAATACCATAACGACCCGCAATATCCATGATCTCGTCCATCTTGGCAGGCATACCGTAAAGGTGAACAGGGATAATAGCCTTCGGAAGCTTACCCGTCTTGCGCAAACGGTCTTTTATGGCCTCCTCAAGCAATACCGGATCCATATTCCAGGTATCTTTCTCACTATCCACAAAAACAGGTTTGGCCTCCAGATAAGAAATCGGATTGGCAGAGGCGGCAAAAGTAAAACTTTGGCAGATCACTTCATCACCGGGTTTTACATCCAGAAGAATCAAGCCCAAGTGAAGTGCAGCCGTTCCAGCACTCAAGGCCACCACATGGCGGTCTTCATGCAAATATTCAGCCAAAGATTGCTCAAAAGCATCCACGTTAGGTCCCAAAGGAACTACCCAGTTCGTATCAAAGGCCTCTTTTATAAAGTCTTGCTCACGGCCACCCATGTGAGCAAGCGAAAGCCAGATTCGTTTGTTCATAATAAACTATTTATTATAATTTCATTTTCTTACGTAGTAGGGAATCAAGAGGAAAAGTAAAATTCTATATATCTTTTCCCAAAACGGTATAAACGATGATTTTAATATCATTCCAAAATGACCAGTTATCCAAATACTCTATATTTATTCGCACTTTGTCAGGAAACAAAACTTCATCATTATATTTTTGAGGATTATCCTGCCCCGCCAGCAATTCTTCTTCATTACGATATTTCAAACTGGCAGGTCCGGTAATACCCGGTTTTAAAAGCAACATTCTCCTATCGTCTCCCAGTAGATTGTCAGCATATCCCGGGACATCAGGACGAGGACCGACCAAACTCATATCTCCTATCAGTACATTCCACAGTTCCGGAAGTTCATCAATCTTATATTTTCTCAATTTGGCACCCAATGGCGTGATCCGGCTTTCTCCCTTTACAGAAACAGAACTACCGGAATGCCCAACCGTCATAGAACGAAATTTATACATGGTAAATAATCTACCATACCGCCCAACTCTTTTCTGTTTGAATATAACAGGACCTCCAGGCATCCTAACACGAATAAGAATAGCTGTTACTAATAAAATTGGAGAAAGAAAAAGGAGACCGAGAAAAGCAACGATATGGTCAAAAAGAGATTTCAATAGCACATCAACAAAATTTAATATCAATTTTCTTTACTAGTAATTCAAACACTCCGATTAAGGATCCCCAACCATAAGATAAATGCAATGCCACAAAAGCAGTTAACAAATAAAAGAAGTTCAATCCCTTATTCAGACTAAGCGAAATACAAATACCAACCAACATGGTCAAATAGAGAAATAGAGAAAATAGCGTGAGGAAAATGATCGGAAAATATAGGATAGATAATAATATCGGAATTAATAATGATAAAACAAACAACAGAGGAATAAAATGTCTCGTAGAGAGAGAATCGAACTGCCCAGTATAATACACTGTCAGAACATTCCACTTTCCATTCAAATAATTGTTATGAGAGATACCTCCAAACGTTTCCCTTGCCAAATATGTACAATAAGTATCAGATACAATATAAATATGTCCTCCGCCACGAATAATTCGCTTATTCAGTTCAATATCCTGATTGCGTATCAAACGGACATCATAATATCCATATTTCTCAAAAACATTCCGTTTCCAACAACCAAATGGAACAGTATCGACTTCCATAACTTTACTGACTCCCAAACGAAAGCTCGAATTTCCCACGCCAAACTTATTACTTAGAACTTCCCTTATGGCCAAAGTTTTAGAAGTCTTATTCAAAACATCTGTTCGACAAGCTGCTCCAACATTATCCGCACCAAGTCTGTTAAGTTCACTCACAAGGGTAGAAAAATAATTAGAAGGATATAAAGCATGTGCATCTAAACGCATAATGATGTCTCCAACAGCAGACTCTATTCCAACATTCATAGCAAATGGAACAATCCGATGGGGGTTATCCAGCAGTTTTATAAATGGATATTCAACACTATATCTTTTGATTATGTCACGAGTCCCATCAGAACTCAGCCCATCCACAAATAGAACTTCTAAATTCTCTTGGGAATAGTCTTGAAGTAAAATAGACCGAATGCAAACATCGATATACTTTACTTCATTGTAAACAGGACAGATTACAGACAGCATAATTTACAAGCGACCGTCAATTGCCTCAGTGCCCAGCACCCCCTTGACATCATATACCACCCCATACTCATGAGATAAAAATCGCCGTACATCTATATTCTTAAACTGACTATGAGCGACTCCCAATACAACAGCATCAAACTTTTCTTGTAAATCATCTATATCATTATTTATCACCCGAATACCATATTCTCGAAAAACTTTCTCGCTATCAGCCCATGGATCATAAACAACAATATTACTTGAATATTCATTTAAAGTAGAGTATATATCAACAATCTTTGTATTTCGAATATCCGGACAATTTTCTTTAAATGTTATTCCAAGAATCAATATCTTTGAGTCTTTTACAAGTACTCCTTTTTTATTCATCAATTTGATTACTTGATTAGCCACATAATCTCCCATTCCGTCATTCAGTCTACGAGCAGCAGACATAATCCGGGGCAATACCCCATATACTTGAGCTTTTTGAATTAGATAATAAGGATCTACGCTGATGCAATGACCTCCTACAAGACCCGGCTTCAATTTTATAAAATTCCATTTGGATGAAGCGGCTTCGATTACATCATTGGTATCAATGCCCATAGCATTAAATATCTTAGCCAATTCATTCATAAAAGCGATATTAACATCACGCTGTGAATTCTCTATTATTTTTGAAGCTTCAGCCACTTTTATAGTAGGGGCCTTATGAGTGCCATTCACCAATACAGAATTATACACAGCATCTACAATATCCGCTATTTCCGCTGTCGATCCAGATGTAACCTTTTTAATTTTTTCAACAGTATGCTCCTTATCACCCGGATTTATACGTTCCGGAGAATAACCCGCAAAAAAATCAATATTATATTTCAATCCCGAAACTTTTTCAACAACAGGTAAACATTCTTCTTCTGTAACACCTGGATAGACAGTCGATTCATAGACTACAATATCTCCTTTAGATAAAACTTTTCCAACAGTTGTACTTGCACCAATTAAAGGAGTCAAATCGGGACGGTTATTAATATCAACAGGGGTTGGGACAGCTACTACATAAAAATTACAATCTTTAATATCATCAAGTTTCGTCGTACAAAAGAAACCATTTTCCTTTATTGCAGATTGCAATAATTCATCACTAACTTCCATTGTTGAATCATGTCCACCCATCAATGAATCAACCCGTGACTGATTCATATCAAAACCAATAGTTTTATACTTTGTTGAAAACAAACGGGCCAAAGGAAGCCCTACGTAACCGAGACCGATTACGGCAATTTTTATAGATTTCATATAATATAAATATTAAAGACTAAACACTCTATGAAAAGGGGCTATTATTCTATTCATAAAAAATAGAAGATTATACTGAAATGGTTTAGAAAAATAAATTTTTAGGAATGAAAATGAAATGCATATTGAAAGTTCCAAACTTCGCATCCTACTTTTATTTTCATGTGATATTGAAGTTATTCTAATTCTGCGATAATAAATAGTATCCTTATTTGCAAAAATAACCTTACTCACCCTATCAGAAATTAAAGCCATAAAAAGTGAATCCTCGCCAATTTTAAAATTAGAGTCAAATTTTCTTCCGGCTATAACATCTTTAGGAATTATTTTACAACAACTATATGAAAAAAAACTTCTCACTTTTATCTTTTTTGTAATAGCTCCACCATCGGCATATCTAAGAAAAGATTTCGTTATGTAATCAGCATGACATTTAGTTATGCTATCGCTGAAAGCATAGACATTACTAACTACTATGGCATTTTTCTCCTTTTCAACCTTTTCTAACAAGTCCATTAAATAATTCTCAGAAATGAGATCGTCATCATCTAAAAAACAAATATAATTCCCAGAAGCATATCTTAAACCTATATTTCTGGCATTCGCTGCTCCTGCTGTTTCAGCATATAGTATTTTTATATTTATCTTTTGGGCAAAAAATTCACATTGTTTTAATATATATCTAACACTATCAATAGTACAGCCATTAATCACTATAATAACTTCAAATCTTTTCTTATCCAGAGTTTGATTTGCAACTGATTGTAAGCACTCACTAAAATAAAAATCAGGATTATACGATGGAATTATTAAAGAAACAAGCATAGAAACTAAAACTTAAAATCAATTTGTTTTCCTGCATAAATACCTGTTGGAAAATAAATTAACTGGGAAAGATTATTTATTGTTATCTGTATATAATGTAAATTTTGACTAGGATCTACAACCCATCCTTTATTTTCATCGCAATAATAAATTAAAGAACACGGATTAGATACTTCAATTTCATTATTCATACATGTATATTTACCACTCTCAAAAAAAGAAACATATAAGACATGCGATAATTTGTCATATATTGCATGAATATCTTTCGAATAATATATACTATAAATATCTAAATCGGATATTTTAAAATTGTCTATCCCAGGAATCAATGCATACGCATAGCTATCGGTAATATCATGCTTTACCCACATCGTAAATACTTCCATAGAACAATCAGAAGAATATCCTTCATTAATCAGTCTCCAAGAACTTTCTCTTTTGTTATAACTGATATGAAAAACGTTTAAATCCAAAGGAATATAATAAATATTATTATGATAGACATAATCAAAATGCCCTTCTAACACACTTTCATTACTCAATAATAAATTATTAGCTTCTCCTACATATTTATAAATCACTTCTCCAACCTTAGCACATTGATTTACACAAGTTCTTAAGTCAGAATACGAAGAAGAAATATTCGTTCCAATACAAATGGCTCCTTGAGGTATAAAAAAATAGCTCTTTCGAGCAGAAACCCCATAATCTGCATAATCTAAAGAAAATATTCCATTATTGTTCTTATCAGAACATCCTCCACAATAATCTGACTTACCATAGACTCCCCAGTCTTTTTCAAAAGCAGGAAGGATATAAGAAGAAGTTACACCTGGGATTAAAGTCCAATCCCAACATGGGAAAATATTAAAATATTCATCACCACTTACTCTAATAGAAGTTGCCCCACAAGACAACAATGTACCCAAAAGATTTTCTCCATTCCCTTTTTCTGGTTTCTTAATACGCTTAGAAGTACCTGCAACAGTTATGCTAAACCTATCAGAATTATGAATAGCATAATCTGAACAGTAAAATATTTTAGTAAAATCTTCTACCCCTGATGAAGGAGACGTAATCATTCTTATTCGATCTTCAATTATGTTATATTGTTGCAAATTATCAACATCTATTTTTTTTATTAATCGCAGAATCTTTAAAGAATTAATATTCTTCAAAAAGTCTGGTCTTGATACACCACCACGTCCCCCAGCCAAAAAATCGATGTAAGGTCCTCTTAGAACATTTTGATATGTAGACAAAATATATTGAGAAAGGAAATCAACAACTCTCTTTTCCAAAAATTGAGTATTATTAACAAAAGAGGCCATCTGTAAAATATTCAAAAGTAAATCCTCGCCGTACCCACTTATATATCTAATATCATCTGATAAAACACTACCATCAATAAGAAAACCATTATTAGATCGATTATCAAATGTAGCAGATGACAATACTAACTTTGAGCACTTCTCTACAATGGAATCGTTTTTCATTAAAACTCCTTTATAAAAATGATATATAGCAATATCTGTTTGATTCGTTCCACTACTAAAATCATCGGGATTCAGTCTATTTAATAAATTTATAAGATCAGAATAAATATTATCTTCAATAAAATTATCACAATCAAACAATATCAAAGCCTCTCCCAGCCTTTTTGACACCCCGATAGAATTCCACCACCAACTATCAGAATTATATAAATCAGCATCATTCCAATATTCAAATAATGATTTGATATAAGTACTCATTTTATCATTGTGATAATACATACTCTTCGGACTGGACCATGCAACACACATTTCACGTAAACGCTCCAAATGCATCGCAGGCTTCCATACAACAACACTATTATCAGAATAATCAATATCAACAAATTTTCCTAAATCAAAATTCTTCAAATATGAATTTACCCTTATATCAATATCACTAATATCATAGTTGTTAAGCAACTCCTCGCTAATATTCTCTTTCAAAGTAGAATATGTAGAAAGTGAATCTTTGGGTATATATTCCGAATAGCTATCTCTATCATGACAAGAGCATAGAGATATACAAATATATATGTATAAAAGCCTGCGCATTATGAATATTATTTATAAGGAGAATGCTTTAAGTTATAATTATCTCGTTCATTATATGATGGGAAATAACCTTTAATCACATACTCCAAATAGTTAGAATATGGAATATAACGAAAATCAGCATATATTCTGTTACTTCCAACAAAAGCAAGTAAAAGCAAATACAATGTATATATAATCTTTGACCTCAAATTAAACATAGAAGATAGTAAAGCAATAGCCGCACAGAAGAAAACACATAAATACAACTGAAAGCGAGCAAAGATCTCTATCGTTGTAGCTAAACGATAAAATAAAAGATAGATAATAGCAGAGTTAAAAATGATTATTCCATTTTCATACGACTCTATGCTTCGTCTTTTTAATAATAGAACAACAAAAAACAATATATGAAAAATCATACCAAAAGAGAGTAATCTCCCCTCTGCATAAATACTCTCATTCACAATATAAGAGTTCAACTTCGCAGAAACATAAGGAATCCCTCCTGCTATATAATCAATAAAGTCAACCAAAAAATCTTTTGAAGCAAAAAAGACATTAAAAAGAACAAATAACAAAACAAACCAAAAATTCTTTATTTTTTTATTTGCAATAAAATAAAATGGTAAAAAGATTATAGCAGAAGTGTGGAATAGAGATGCTAAACAAATTAATCCACAATATATGAATAGTTTTTGATGCACTATATATTTTACAGCAAATATAAAAATTGAAATAGCTATCAAATTTCTCATTGGATTATCAATAAATAAATAAAAGCCATACCAGGGAATAAAGTACATAAAAGCAATATACTTTTCTTTGTCAGAGTACTTTATCAACGCTTTTACTATAATAAAAAAAACCACAACTTTAGTAAAAATGAAAAATATCCAAAAATCAATCTTTAAATATTTAAATCCAAGCATATAAATATAATAACCGGGTTCTGCATAATAATCAGAAAATAGATTATCTAAATCAATTCTATTATACATTATTTCATATCCTCTCCAATCAGAGCCGCACATGTAGCCAAAACATAGAAACAAACATAAAAAGCAGCAATAGAAACAAAAAAATTTCACACTACTCTGAGTCTGTTTAATATATCTAAATAATAGACACAGAATAAAAGAAGATATGTATAATATCATTAGAATAGATCATTAAATGTTTTTAGAATACTACAGCCTCTATACTCTGATTTAACAGCCATATTTATTTCTATATCTCCATTAATGAAATCAAAATACATTTGCTCAATAGCATTTAGAATGGAAGTGACATTAGTACAATCCGCATAATATTTAACTATATCTTCTGAATATAAATCATGTAATACTCCATCTTTTGGACTAATTGAAAATATATGTTTATGACACTGCATATAATCACTCACTTTAGTTGGTAAAAAAATCCCTTCATAACATGGAGCTTCAATAATCATAGCAATATCATAGTTCTTTATAATTTCTAAACTTTCGTCATATGATACAGGATCTAATATTACAACATATTTTGTTAAATATTTATTTTTAACATTTTCTTCAAATCCATCATCCATTACACCAATAAATGTAAACTCAATACGAGCCTCAGGAACTTTCTCTAGAAAAAGCATTAAACCTTCTAAGAAAAGATTAGGATCACGAGGTGAATGCAGATTACCTGTGTGTACAATTCTAAGAATATTTTTAGAGCTAATATTGGGAGTATGAGTTTCATCAAGTACAATATGAGGAACAATACGCGTCTTTTTCATATCAACGTCTAAATATTGCAACATATAATCTCTTAATCGTTCAGAGGGAAACATATGAATATCAGCATACTTAGCCATAACTTTCAACAACCTTCTTTTGCTATAAGACAGTTTAGCCATTGGGCCATTGCCATACGGATGGGGATACTTTTCATGTGGAAATGGATCATTCCAAGTTGCAACCCATTTTATATTATATTTCTTTTTCAAATAATACCCAAGTAATTCACTTGGATAATTCTTTGTTATCACATAGTCATATTTTTTCTTTGCAATTAACTGCTTACATACCGTTAATCCTAAATATGCCCAATGAGCCCCCTTATAAACAATTCCAAAACTCAGATATGTTAACAAGTGAGTCCAAACAGTTTGAATTGATACCTTATTATCAATTTCAAGGATATGAAGACTACTCAAATTTATTAGTGTCTGTTCGTATTGTTCTTCTGGATATTGGGCCCATTTCATTTTTTTAGAAATGACATCTATTTTATAGCCATTATCGCATAATAACTTTAACTGCTTTAGGTTAACAATTGCTTCAGCAGAATTTGCCGGAAAAGAAGCTGGAGCTATAAAAAGAATCCTTTTCCCCATCATGGTAATCGCATTTTCAGAAATTCAACAATCCGTTTTGACGCATTTCCATCACCATATGGATTAGTCGCCCTATTCATTTGAGTGTAATACAATTCATTTTCAAGTAGCAGAGAAACTTCTTCTACAATTTTCGTACAATCTGTTCCAACAAGTTTTACAGTTCCTGCTTCTATTGCTTCAGGACGTTCAGTTGTATCCCTCATGACCAATACCGGTTTACCTAAACTTGGTGCTTCTTCTTGAATCCCTCCACTATCTGTCATTACAATACAGCTTTTTTCCATTAGAAAAATAAATGAAAGATATTCAAGTGGTTCTATAAAAAAGACATTAGATAATTTTTCATCCTTAAAGATTTGATAAATAGGTGTACGAACATTGGGATTTAAATGCATTGGATAAACAAAGTCAACCGTCTCATATCTCCTAGATAAAGTTCTAATTGCCTTACAGATATTTACAAATCCATCCCCAAAGTTTTCTCTGCGATGCCCTGTTATCAAAATCATCTTTCTCCCATTCTGCAAACGTTGAACATCATATCCAACTCTCAACAAGTTTAAAGCCAAATTTTTCTCTAAATCGTAATTTGTATTTATCTTATCAACTACAATATGTAGAGCATCAATGACAGTATTCCCTGTCACTAAAATATTTTTACTTTCTATATTTTCATGAAGAAGATTCTCACGACTCAAAGAAGTCGGAGCAAAATGATACTGACAAATACGGCTAGCAAGTTGTCGATTTATTTCTTCAGGCCACGGGCTATAAAGATTATAAGTTCTTAATCCTGCCTCCACATGAGCAACCGGTATTTTTTGATAAAATGCAGCCAAGGATGCAGCAAAAGTAGTAGTAGTGTCACCATGTACAATTACAATATCAGGAGCATATTTATTCAAAGCATCTCTCATACCAATCAAAACACGGGAGGTTATATCATACAAATCTTGTCCTCCTTTCATGATATTAAGATCAACATCTGGAATTATTTCAAAAAATCCAAGAACCTGATCAAGCATTTCACGATGTTGCCCTGTCACACAAACTATTGTTTCAAAATTATCGAACGCTTTATTCAATTCCATTATCAATGGACACATCTTAATTGCCTCCGGACGAGTCCCAAATACCAACATCACTTTTTTCATTACAAATATTTTTTTACTATATACTTTACATAAGCCAATAACACAAGCAATAAATACAAATAATATGGTTCTTTTATTTTCATGATCTCTTTATAACATCTCAGCTTATTTCTTGAAGATAATCCTTGACTCGCATCATATATTGAAATAATAATAGGAACATAAAAGTAATTACTATTAATTTTGTGCAGTCTATAAAAAAAATCAAAATCAGCAGCAATATGATAACGAGTATCGAATTGTAGTCTTTGTAAATATTCTCTTCTACAAAAAATAGACTGGTGACATGATGGCATATATTTATAAAGACTATTTTTCTTATATTTTTTAGAATTATAAGTAGTCAAAACATCTTTCTCATCATAACGAAATATAGTATCACCATATATTAGAGATGATGCTAATGGTATGGAGGTACAAAATATATTAGATACAACATCTCCATTATAAAACACATCTCCACTATTCATAAATAAAATCCAATCACCAGACGATAGACTTACTCCTTTATTCATCGCATCATATATACCATTATCATCCTCAGATATATAAACATCAATAGAAGATAAGTAAGTCTTTACAACATCTTTCGTTCCATCCACACTATCACCATCAATTACGATATATTCCAAATTGCTATAACTTTGTCCAATTATAGATTCAACAGTACGTGATATATTATGGACATCGTTATATACTACTGTAATAATAGACACCTTAGGGCACATCTCTTAACCTCAATATTAATTTATCAGCAGAGTTGAATAAAGTTCAAATATTCTTTTTGCATTTATAGAAGAAGAAAAATTTTCTACTGCATAATTATATGCAGTAGAAATTATTTTAGATCTTTCATTGGGATTATCTAAGATATGATAAATTATTCTCGATAAGCCCTGTATATCGTTCAAAGTAAAGACATAGCCAGTTACTCCATTTACCACAAGCTCTGTATTTGCTCCGGAATCACTTACAACAGCAATCATTTTAGATAGCATATATTCAATAGTAACTCTCCCAAAAGCTTCAAATTCAGAAGCCAAAACACCAACATGCATATGTGATAATACATCAACCATATTATCTACATATCCATGAAATGTTACATAATTCTCCAAGCTATTTGATGTAACGATATTTTTAAGATCAGAAAAATAGGCCACAGAAGAGGAATTTCCGAAAATATGAAGATGAATACAACTGATATTATATTGATGAACTAAAATTGAAATTGCATTTATTACAATATCTTGATGCTTACTAGGATGCAATAACCCAACAAGCGCGATCTCTAGAACTTTAGTTTGTTTTACATCATTAAAAGCATAATCTTCAATATTCAGTCCATTATATATTTTGATAATATTTGAAGGTTCTACAAATTTAGAATAATAAAGACGTAATGCTTCTGAGATAACAATAATTCGATCTGCACCTTTTGCATACATTAACCGAGCTATTTTTTCCCCAAAACTATATTTAAAGTGATAATGCTGTTGCGCAAATTCTCTAATATGCCATACATGTTTTACCTTCATCATTATAGATAAATATACACCAATGTCAACCACACTTGTGTTAGTGTGAATGATATTAATATTATATTTTCTAATTTTAAAAAAGATTTTAAATATATGAGTAAAATTCCATAAAGATCTACACACCCCTTTTATCCTTTCCTTAAAACCAGAGGCCTGAACAACTGAAAAATAAAATCCGTGTGTAATAACTTTAACTCCTATTGCATCCAATTTATCAGAAAGTAATCCAGCACATGGTAGCAATACAATAGGAGTTATTTGCTCTTCTTTCTTCAATTCAAGAATTAATTGATAAAGAGAGCGATTTGCTCCTAAAAAACCAGCGTAATTTGATATATATAAAACAACAGGCTTTTGAGTCTTCATCTTTGTTGTTGAATAAGCCTTTTCTTTAACATGCTTATAAGAGTTATCCTTTCATTTTTTGATAAACCAACATAAGCTAACATACTGAATTCAAATAAGACAACAACAACAATTATCCACAAAAAAGAAATAAAATGCGTTGTAAACGCCCAATGTACAAACAAATATGTAGGAATCGACACTAATAATACAACCCAAATACAATGTAACCAAACTTTCAACAAGTAATCAGTAATATTAAACAATAACTGCTGCCTTACGATATATAATCTCGGAATAAAAGAAATTGCATAAACCACTATCATTGCAATAATCCCATAATAGGCAGGAAATCCAAGCGAATAGAGAATAATTGTAAATGGCAAAGACAAAAGAGTTACCCCACCTACATATATCTGATATAATTTTATACGTCCTGTTGCTCTTATCATTTGAGTAATAGGACCCTCAAAAACATTCATTAAAGAATAGATTAAAATAAGACGGACGAATACAACCATTTCAATTGATACATCTTCATTTCCCAACCATAATCTAAGAAACGAATCTGTAACCAAGATAACCGGCCATGACAAAAGAAACATCAAAAAAAAAGACAATCTTGAAGATTGAAAGACCAAAGCAACCATTTCTTTTTCTTGTTTTTGGGCATAACGCTTTACTATTTGTGGATTAACTGCCATATAAAAGTTTCCTACAAATGAATAAATTGCCATATTTACTTTATCAGAAATAGCTTTCGCAGCATTAACAAGTGGACCAAAATATATATTCATAACGATCGACATTCCTTGAGTAACACAAACCCCAGATATAGCACCAAAAAGATTCCATCCAATATATTTCAGAATTTGAGAAAAGATTTTTTTATTCCAATAAAATTTAAAAGTACATATATCCTTAAATCGAACAGAACAATAGACTAAATATATTAAAAATATAACTACAGATACCAATAAAGTTAGAAAACCATATACTTCTAACTTATCAAAATTAGATCTAACTAAAAGATAAACAATCAATAGCCTTAGCAATGATTCTAATATTCCTACATATGCAAAAACATTCATCTTTTCATATGAAACAATCAAAGCACAAAATGGAATTGACAATGTTGAGAAAAAGAAGGAATAAATAGAATACTGATATACGACTAAAGCCGATTGTAACTTATCTTCTGGAATAACTAAATATGACTCAACAAACCAACCACCTAAAAGTTCTAAAATAAAAATAGTTAGAAGTATAAATAAAAAAAAGCAATAGAATATAACACGGAAATAAGATTGTAGCTGCTCACTATCCTTACATCCTAGTGCAAAAGAAAAGAAACGCTGTGAAGCTGAAGTCATAGCAGAGTTAAAAAAACTCATTAAACCTACAATTCCACCAACAACATTATAAATACCATAATCTTCTACACCTAATACCTTTAAAACAATACGTACTGTAAAAAAACTAATTCCCATCGTAATTAGCATCCTTACATAGAGAAATATAGTATTTAATGCTATTTGTTTATTCACGCTATTCATAGTCTTGTCGATTTAACTTTTGCATTAGCAAAGAGCTTTCTCAGATATATACTATTATTCTAAAAAAAATTGATTTCAAAGATTTATCTCATAAAAGAAGCAGGAATCTACAATATAATTCTGTCATTCCTCATTTATATAAGGATATGGATTTTTTTCTAAATTGACTAATCTTTCTAAAGCTTCAGTTTCTTCCTCCGATAATTTACGAGATTTCCAACTATCGAGTATCTCATGTGCCTCTTTAGCTAGTTCTTCATCAAAAACTTCCGCATAACAAGCTACTAACAATTGACATTTCAACAGAGAAGTAGAAAGTTTATCTATAATTGCCCAACAGCGGTCAAGCACAGATTGAATTTTCTCTTCTTTATCACCGTGATTATATATCGTAGCGTTATACCCTGTTAACAATGCAATACAAAGAGAAGCTTCCTCCTCTATAGTATTTCCATGCAATGTGACAAGTTGTTCACATTGGCGATATACATCGGTATTGAGTTGACGGAAACGGTCGGAGTAGATGGGCTCCCCATCCAAACCTAAATGGAGAAGTTCGTGCGAAACAGCGCACAAAGAATCGATTTCTGATTGCAAAGACAACATATTAGTTTATTTACGATTAGACAATTTACAAATTACGATTGAAATACGAACCGCAGAGTTTTAATTCTTTATTAGTTCGATTAAAGAGGGATGAATGAAGGCTGTGGCAACTGCCATAACCCCCTGGATGGAAACCACCACACGACGGTCACCTTTAATACGGACAAACTCACCCTCGACACCCTCAAAGATGCCACCGGTGACACGGACACGGTCTCCCTTCTTCATGGAAACGGCGGAAG